>Ga0208645_1000491_pt1 | contig 41607 bp, 48 predicted proteins | sample VirMetDEL_Sep_01_FD_184519 | JGI IMG/M metagenome (GOLD analysis project Ga0208645, IMG submission 184519) | Aqueous microbial communities from the Delaware River and Bay under freshwater to marine salinity gradient to study organic matter... | ecosystem: Environmental > Aquatic > Marine >... | reverse complement strand
AATATTTTGGATCCCTAGGGGTACAGTGGATTGTACACTAACTATACCTAATTAACTATACCTATTTAACATAGACCTATTGCAGAGAGAGTAGTTATGTCAGGTAAGTATCTTTTTTTAAAAAGTGTGTAACCTTTTTCTATGAATAGTAGTCAAATAAATATAAATAAATAAAATTTCACATAAAAACATATATGTGATATAGTTATAAAAATAAATAAAGGAGAAGAATGAGTAATTTATTAAAAAAGCCTATAGTCGTAGGTAAGTTACCAAAATCTACAGTTCAAAGAGGAGCTAAAAGTATCTACATTGATGGCGAAGCAATGCTACTTGCTTTAGGAAGTAAAAATGAATGGGTACATTGCTATTCTTTTGAAAGCGAAGATTCTAGACAAAGAAGAAATAAAGGCAGTGCTATGAGAATAGCAGGTAAAAGTTTCTGTAGTAGAAATAATGAAGGTTCTCAGTTTAATTACTGGCAATTTAAAGTGATTACTGTAGAAAACACAGTTAATCTTTACATTATTTGTGAAAATAGAGAAGGAACTGATTGGCAATGAGTGATTTAGAACACATTGGCGATGACCAAATGGACTTTAGAGAATTAGCACAACATCAACCAAAGCGTATTGATGAAAACACTCGTGGTTTTAAAGGTATGCAACAAGATGAATGGTATGAAATAGTACAATGGTTGCAGTTAAGAATGGATGACGCAGCGAATTGGTCAATGACAAAGATCGATGTTATGTATTCTGACCTTAAAAACTACACAAAAGGCGATGTTTTTTATGCGATTCAGAAATTATATGAAGAAGGAAGACATAAAGCACCTGATGGCGGTATGATTTTAGCTAAATTAAAAGCTTTAAGCATACCTAAGGTAAGATCTTCTGTTACAAATGTAGAAAATATAACAAATATAGATAGAAATAGTGGATTTTGTGATATCCCAGGGTATTCTTGTTCATTTTTTGATAGTGCTTGGTTTTCAGATGATTATGGCAACTGGCATTTTGAAGACCTGTGTACAGCTAATGGTCCAAAAGGTTTATGTGAAGCTAGAAAAAAAGCTGTTCCTAATGAACACCAGATTAGGACAAAGCCAAAAAAATCTACTAGAGCAGAAATGTATGCACAGCTTTGTAAAATGAAGACAATGAACGAAGTTATGAAGAAAAAAGTATGGAAAACTTACGATAAGTATGTTGATGGCGACTTAGAAGAAGTTATAAGTACTTATGGTAAAAAGGATTGGTACGATGGATAGCGAAAATTATGATATAGAAGAAGGACACGAGGAAATAGAAAACTTTCTAGGATCTGAATTAGTTCTTTATGGAGAAACATTTAATTATTATATAGAAAAAAGTTTTAACTCAACTTTTATGGCTAATCAATTTATTGATTCTGCAGCAGAAAAATTAAATATCAACACTCATTATGATATAGATCTGCCTACGACTGTTGTTTTAGGAAACTACGATAACAAAGATCAATTTATGGTGTTAACATTTTTTACTTATGACTATGAGTTAGATGAAGATGAAGATTTATCAATTACAGTCGAAAAGTTAAAAAAACATTTATATAGAACTAAAGGTATTACAAAAGATTTTGATTTTTGTATGATTTCTTATCCTATTTTAAAAGAAAGTAGTGATTTCACAGAAGATTGTGTTTACGAATATGCTTTAGAAAGTATTATTTTTAATACAACTGATTTTATTGGAGGAGCTGTTTCCAAAAGAGCAGTTGACCACAATTGTGAAGAGTGTGAAAAGTGTTACAATTTTCAAGTCCAGTACCTTTTAAACAGCAATGGTAATATGTCTCATAGGCAACTAAGAAAAATAGCGCATAAAAACTCTAGAGAAGAATCTTATGCTTTTTCTACTGTTGTAGAAAACTATTTTAAATTACCGAGCATTGCAAGTAAAGAATCTCTTTATGAATTTATAGAAGACATTAAAAAAGATAGATTAAAAGTAATAACAAGCAAAGAATCTATCTTAGATGAGCTTGTTAATGAAGTAGTTTCACTTCCTTTGGAAGGGTTTATACTATCAGACGAAGCGGGTAAATCAAGAGAAGAAATTATGGATACAATGAAAACTTTAATTGCTGCTACAGATTTTGATGGTGCAGAAGGTCAGTTTTTTATTGATTCATTAAATGACCTATTAGGAGAAGAAGAATGAGAGTACTAGATAAATATCCAGCAGTTAAACAACAATTAAAAGAAATTTATGAAAAAGAATTTTTTGACAACATTGTAGGTTTAACTGATGCTCAAGCAAATTATATACAAAGAGAAGAAGCAGAGATCTCTAGAACTGAAAGAGATTTTCTATTCTTAAAAGAAAATACAAGTCATTGGAAAAAAATGCTTTCTGATGATTGCGAAGATAAGCACAGTACAATATATAAAGCTTATGTGGACCTCTTTGGATTGCCTGAGGGATTAAACATAGATTAAAGATAGCTATCGTGGGTAGTCCACACGATAAAGTTGAAATCTGTCAACAAGGAAGTATAGACTTAAGTAGTCGGCTTCCTTGCTGACAAGCCCTCCCATCAACGCCTATCTCTTCGGAGATAGGTGTATATACTATTATTATGGAAGATCCTAAATTTCAAAAACTTCTTGAAGAGAAGAAGGCAAAAGACAAAAAAATAAAACTTCCTAAATTACACGAAAACCAAAAAATAGTTTCTGAGTCTGAAGCTCGTTGGAAAATACTTTGTGCAGGTAGAAGATTTGGAAAAACAAGATTAGGTGTCCAGTCTTGTTTAGAAGTTGCATTAGAAGGTAAAAGAGCTTGGTGGGTAGCACCAACATTCTCAATTGCAAGGGTTGGTTGGAGAGATATTATGTCAGCAGGATATGATCTTGGCTCTAAAGTAGGTGTTGATGTAAAAATGGGGGACATGACAGTTAATTTTGCCAATGGTGGTTTTATTGCTGTTAAATCTGCTGACAATCCACAAAGACTTCGTGGAGAAGGTTTGGATTTCCTGGTTATGGACGAGGCTGCTTTTATTAAAGAAGAAACTTGGACTGAGGTTCTTAGACCTACCTTAACTGAAAGAAAAGGTTCTGCTTTATTCATTAGTACACCTCGTGGTATGAACAATTGGTTCTATCGTTTATGGCAAGACGCAGATGATAGAGCGGATTGGGCTAAGTTTAAATTCTCTACAGTAGATAATCCTGCAATTGATCCTGAAGAATTAGAAATGGCAAAGCAGGAAATTGGTTCTCTGACATTTGCACAGGAGTATGAAGCAGAATTTGTAAATGAAGGAACTCAGCTTTTCAAATCAGATTGGTTTAAATACTATCAACCTGCTGTTCGTGGTGCCAAAATAGATGGTTTCTTGTATGAATTTGATAATATGCCTAAGTTTGCAACTGTTGACTTAGCAACTTCTACCAAACAAACTGCCGACTACACAGTATTTACAGCATTTGCACAAGATCCTGTAGAAGATAAATTGTTTGTCGTTGATATGTTAAGAAAAAGAATGGAAGCTCCAGACATAATTCCTGCAATGAAACAGTTCTATAAAAAAAATAATCTTGATTGGATAGGAATTGAAAGAGCAGGATTTCAGTTATCGATTATTCAGTTTGCCAGAAGAGAAGGAATCCAAGTCCGAGAGTTAAAAGCTGACAAAGACAAACGCAGTCGTGCCATACCTTTGTCTGCTAAAATGGAAGGTGGACAAGTATTCTTTCCTGATGACCCAATGGTTGATTGGGTACACGAAGCTGAAAGAGAATTATTGACTTTTCCCTTAGGAGCACATGACGATATTGTTGATACGCTAGCTTATGGTGTATTAAACTTAACTAAGAGAGTGAATTGGAAAGCGTACTAGATGGCAGAAAATAAAAGTTTTTACAGACGAGCAGTAGAATATCTTCAGGCTCCACCACAAAGAACACAACAAAAAAGTTTTTTAGGATCAACCTCTTCGGTTGATTCAAGTATCTATGGATACAATACACAATCAGGTTTTATGCCTGACAAACTCATTAAAGAGATTGGAGATGGAACAGGCAACTCTGCTGTAGTCGCTTGTTTGAATGTACTCTCTACTTCATTCGCTGAACCAAGACTAAAAGTTTATAGAGAGATAGGGGATTCAGATTATGAAATGGTTGATAGCCACCCTGTAACTACTTTAATTAACAGACCTAATCCTTACACTTCAGGTTCTTTATTAGCACACTACATTGTTACAGCACTAAATGCTGAAGGCGATGCTTATTTATTGAAGAACAAAAATAAAGCAGGCAGAGTTATTGAACTTGTTCCTCTTATGCCTCACTACATAAAACCAAGAGGTAACGAAAAACAATTAATTACTCACTACGAATATTATGTTAAAGACTCTAACTCACTCAACCAAAATGAATTTGTTGTAATCCCTGCAAATGACATTGTTCATATTCGACAAGGTGTTGATCCTAATAATCACAGAAAAGGATTTGCACCACTTAAAGCTGTATTAAGAGAAATTTTAGGAGACGAGGCTGCAGGTCAGTACGCAGCTGCTTTGTTACACAACATGGCAGTACCTGGTGTTATTCTTTCTCCTAAAGATGACGCAATGGGTGGACCTAGCCAAGATGAGGCTGAAGCGATTGCTCAAATATACAAACAAAAATTTGGTGGTTCTAATAGAGGAGCACCAATGATACTTACAGGTGCAATGGATGTAAAAGTAGTATCTTGGTCTCCAGAACAATTAAACCTTAACCAACTAAGGAGATTGCCTGAGGAAAGAGTTTCTGCAGTTTTAGGTGTCCCAGCAATTCTCGCTGGACTCGGAGCTGGACTGGAATCGGCGACATACAACAATACGAGAGAATTGAGAGAGTTCTTTACTGAACAAAAACTTATTCCTCTATGGCAAACAGTAGCTAATGAAATTACTCATCAGTTATTGCAATCAGACTTTACTGCAGATCCAAAAATATTATGTAAGTATGACCTTAATGAAGTTAGAGCTTTGGATGTAGATAAAGGCGAAATATTTAAAAGAATGCAAACAGGTGTTACAGGTGGTTGGATAACAGTAGCTGAGGCTAGAAAAGCTGTTGGTCTTGAATTTGGAGATGAACATGATGTGTTTTTACGACCACTCAACCTCGAACCTACATTACCTGAAAATTATAACAAGCCATTAGTAATGGAAGAACCTAAAGATGAGCCTGAAGATGAAATGGGCGAAGAACCAAATCCTAGAGAGGAAGAAAATGAACTGCTCATGGCTGATGGATATGACGAAGCCATCACAATTAAAGCTGTATTAGATACAACGAGTACAGAAGCTGAAGTTACAAGAGAAGGCAACATTGTTATGACACCAACTTATCTTGATAATGAAAAAGCACCTGCAATATCAGAAAAAGTCAAAAAAACTTTAAAAGACAAAGTAGCAAAACACAATGCTTCTAATCCTAAATACAGAGCTACTTATGGAATGTTAGCTGCAGTATTTAGAAGAGGTGTCGGTGCTTATCGTACTAACCCTGCCTCAGTGAGAGGTAATGTTACAAGTGCAACCCAGTGGGGAATAGCTAGAGTGAACGCTTTTATAAAAGGACTTAAAGGTTCTTTCCCAAGAAAACCATTTGACCAAGACTTACTACCTGCAGGACATCCAAAAAGTTCTAAAGGTATTGAACTTATTGACGAATTAAAAGTATCTTACGAAGAAGCTGAAACATTATTTGAACAGGCTTTTGAAATAGAACCTGAGAATATAAAAGCAGAATCAGTAAAAGTAGGACAAGCTGTTAGTTGGTCAATAAATAAAGATCCTGATCCTCCCTCAACAGTCCATGGAATTGTAGTTTCTGTTTCTAAAGAAAATGCAACAATGAATGTTTGGGCAATCATGGAAGATGGTTCTCACAAGAAAACAGATAGAAATGTTACTATGCCAATTTCTAAACTTACTGTTATAAAAGATTTCAGAAAAGGAGATAAAGCTCCTAATGATGTTACAAATTTTCCAGGCAGTGGCGATAATCAAAAGATAAGTATGTCGAACTCTAAGTTCAGACAGTTCCCTGATTACGCTTATGTTAAAAATCTAAAAGAAAATTATCCTGAGATATGGAGAAGAGCAGGTACAGGTGGAAACCCTCCTACTTCTTTTACAGGAAATGATGCTTTTAGAAATTGGACTAAATACAAAGCAGGAGACCGAAGTGCCTCAGTACTTTCGTGGGTAAAAAGAAGAGAACGATTTATGAATCGACACCAAGGTAACAACCGACTCAATGGAACTATTGCAGTTATGAAGTGGGGTGGTGTTACTAAGTCTGGTGTATCTGCTATGAAAAAAATTGTCAATGAACAAAAGAAGAAAATTGACGAGCGTAAAAAAAAGGCAGAACAACTCGTAGATCAGTCTGTTAAAATAAATAGTACAGAAAGTTAAATTTGATACTGTAGTATCTACAGTATTAATATAGATTAAGAGGTATAGGTTAATGGATAAAGAAATTAAAAGTTTCGACCTCTCCATCAAAGAAGATGGAGAAGAGAAAGGTAGTGTTGAAGCTGTCTTCTCAGTATATAATAATCTCGACAGCGATGGCGATGTTGTAGTTCCTGGTGCTGTCAAATCAGGTTTCAAAGATAATCAAGTTCCAATGGTATTCGCACATAAGTGGGATCAACCAATTGGTAAAGGTGTTATCGTAGAAGGCGAAGATTCTGCTGTGTTTAAAGGTTCATTTTTTATGGACACAGAAGCAGGAAAAGAAGCATATAACTTAGTTAAATCAATGGGCGATCTTCAACAATGGTCTTTTGGTTTTAGAGTCAATGATTCAGAAGTTGGTAAATTTCAAAAAGACGATTCTGAATCTGATGTTCGCTTTCTTAAAGATTTAACTGTTTACGAAGTATCTCCTGTCCTTGTTGGTGCAAATCAAGAAACCTATACCCTTGCAATCAAATCAGGCGAAGATACAGTTTACGAGAAAAAAGAAGAAAAAGAACCTGTTGCTTTTATGGACGACCACTTCACAACAGAAGATGAAGCTATGGCTCGTGCAAAAGAACTAGGTTGTGATGGTATTCACTCTGTCGATAGAAATGGCACTACTTACTATATGCCATGTAAAACTCACGAAGATTATGAAAAAATGTCAGCAGGTAAAGAAGCTGATGTTGAAGTAGAGAATACTGAAGAATCATCTTGCAACTGCGGTTGCAAAAAAGACGCAAAAGAAATGCACTGCTCTTATGGAGATGGTGGCAAATGTGCAAAAGAGATGGAAGATGATAAAAAAGATTTAGAAGTTTCAGAAGACGATTCCAGCGTGTCAGGAAAGCGTTTCTCTGATGAAGTCAAAGATGTGCTTGCTGCATTAGAAGACTTAATCGTTAGGTCCAAAGCTATTGGATTGTTACGAGAGAAAGATGGTAGGAAATTGTCAGAAAAGGCTACACAGGCTTTAAGGGCGATTCAAGAAGACCTTAATGATGCTTGGGAAGAGATTGATGAAGTCATTTCTCAAGTTGGTACTGTCCCAGAAGTAGAAGAAGAAGTTGAAGCTATTGCTGAAGCTGAGGCTACAGAAGTTGAAGCACCTGAAGAAATATCTGAAGATGTTGAAATTGAAGAAGCAGAAGCAGAAGTTGTAGAAGAAGCTACTGAAGAAGTTTCTGAGGAAGAAGTAACTGAGGAAGAAGTTGATGAAGGTATAGACGAAGTAATTCTCGAAGCCCAAGTTAACATTACAGAATCGTTAATAGCCGAACAAGAACTAGAAGAAGAAATTTAAGCTATATAGGAGATTATCGTGTCAGATATAAAAGACCTCCGAGAAAAGCTTGCTGCTAAAAGAGTTGAATTAAAAGAACTTTTTGAATCTGCAGAAGATGGCAAGTACACCTCTGAACAAAAAGAGGAAATTTCCAAAAGAAATGAAGAACTTGCTGGACTTGTAGAACAAGTAAATCTTAAATCAGCTCAAACAAAAAATGAGAAAGCTATGGAAGTAGATTCTCAACCACAAGAGCAAGCTTATCCATCGGAAAAAGCTGCACCTAAAACTCTTGGAGAGCAATTTGTTAATTCAGATGCTTACAATAATTACAAGAGCAATGGTGTAAAAGGCATTGATTCCAAAGCTAACTTTAGCCCAATGGAATACAAAGCATCTCTTACAACCACAGGTTATCCACCAGAGGTTTTAAGAGAACCAGGCATACTTGAAACTGCCTTAAGAGATCCTAATGCTGTTATTAGTTTATTCGATCAAATCGAATCTACTCAAAACGCATTTTCATATCTCGAAGAGACAACATTCTCAGACAGCGTAGCTGTTGAAAAAGCTGAGGGTGCTGCTGTTGCTGAAGGCGAACTTGCTTTCACAGAGCAAACCGAAGCTATCAGAAAAATTGGTGTTTATTTACCAGTTACTGATGAATTGTTGTCCGATGTTGCAGGTATCCAAGGATATGTCAACTCAAGATTACAAACAATGATCCGACTTCGTTTGGACAGCCAACTCCTCGTTGGAGATGGTACTGCTCCTAACTTAGAAGGTATCTTAGATGCAGGTAAAAGTTCTGTAGGTTCCACAGACTTCTCAGCTTACGCAGGTAACTTAGGAAGACTTGGAGCTCTATATGGAGCAATTACCAACATTCGTGTTAACGCTTTCACAGAGCCTGACGCAATTGTCATGCACCCAAATAACTGGAATCAAGTTGTAACAGACTTAACAGGATTCGCAGGTACAGACTCTGCAGGATATGCAGCTAATGTTCCTCTATTCATAGCATCTGGTGCTATGGGTAACGCACCTGTTGCTTCCATTTGGGGATTAAAAGTAGTTCCTACTACTGCTATCACTGAGAACACAGTTCTCGTTGGTAAATTCGGTGGTGGAGAAGCTGCTCATGTTGTTATGAGACAAGGTATTGATTTAGCTGTCTCAGATAGCCACTCAGATTACTTTATTAAGAATCAATTAGCTATCAGAGCAACTATGAGAGTCGGTTTCCCTGTTTACAGGCAAGCTGCTTTCCATAAGATTACAGCTTTCAATAGCTAATAATCAATCGTTCGATAAGGGGTGGTAACACCCCTTATCAAACTTAACAAATTTTTAAGAAGGAAAATAATGTCAGAATTTACAAAAGTTGAAAAGAATGTCTACAAGATGAAAGATGGTTCTATTTGGGAAGGTGTCCCTGCTGATTTACCAAGATCAGGTGCTTCTTTAATTGCTAAAGCAGGAAAAGAATATCCTACAGAATGGTTAAAAGAACAAGGTTGGGGTAAAAAAGCTCCTGCTAAGAAAAAAGCAGAACCTAAAAAATCATCAAAGAAAAAAGTAGAAACTAAAGCTGTAAAACCATCAGAAGATAAGTAGGTCCTAAATGGCACTTTGTACTGTTTCTGATGTAGAGAAAGTGCTAGGTATTGACTTAGGATCAACAGACGAATCTGCAGTTACTAACCTATTCATTCCTACTGTAGAAGATTCTATCGCTAATTACATTGGGTATAACCCAAAATACTCTGCTTCAATTACTGAAATATTTGATGGAGACAAAACAGAAGATTTATTTTTAAGTCGTTCTCCTGTTATCTCTGTATCTTCAGTTACTGAAGATGGCAATGCACTCGTATCAGGTAATGATAATGATTATGTTGTCTATGCTTCATTAGGAAGACTTCGTAAAGTAGGTAGAGAAAAATGGTCTTCTGCTAAATTACAAAACATTACAGTTGTTTATTCTGCAGGTTATTCTGATGACGAAGCATCAGCAGAGGATATTCCAAAAGATATGAAGTTTATCTGTGCAAGGGCTGCAGGAAGACTAATTGTTTCTGCATTATCACTATCTTCACAACAAAGCACAGGAGAAGTAAATACAAACATTGCAGACAATACAACAGATTCAAAATTCCAAATGGTAAGAAATGAAGGAATTGGAGATTACCAGGTTACTTATGAATCTGTATTAGATCAACTTAACGCTGAAGTATTAAATCAAAATGACAAAATGATACTTAACAAGTATAAGAGACAATATTTCACTTCAGCAGGTATACTAGACTAATGAGTGAAATTAATTTTCCAGAGGGTACTAAGCGAGAAGACGCTGTTAATGAACTTATTGATGACGAACAGTTCAAAGAAATGGTGTTAAAGCAATTCAATTATATGCGTATCAAAGGAATTAATCTTGTAGAAGATGCAGATGATATGGTAAATCTTTATCTTAAAATCTGTAAAGCTCTTGATGAATAATGGCTAGATACGACTACAAGTGTTCTAAATGTGAACACATCTTTGAAGTTACCCATTCAATACACGAAGAACCAAAGGTAAAATGTGAAAAATGTAAAGCACTATCTAATAGACAAATTAGCAGTAGGGTTAATCTCTATGGAACTGTTGGCATTGATTGGAATACTGATCCTAGTAAAGTTTCTCAATCTATGAGAGATAAGGCTAAAAAAGCCTCTAAAAGAAAAGTTAAGTTTTAACTTTGTACATTTTGTACTTTAAAGTTATTTCCTCTAATGGTTCTATGTCTCTGTTAGCAATTAAGTAATTTATATTATCTATTTCTAACAAACGACAGTTAGGTGTATCACTATGATTTATAAATCCACCCAATGGCGTTCTAATAGGTTCATTTTCTCTTCCTTTGTTAAAAATATGTGTTTTTCCTAATGAAATATCTTTATGTATTTTTTTAAGTGCAAACAAACCTAGACCTTCTATTTTGCTAGGCATAATAGTTAAACTATCTGGTAAAGGTCTGTAGGTCTTAGACTCCACAATAACCCTCACATTCATCATCGAATAAACTACCTTGAAACTCCTCAGATGATACTTCATCAAAGCTAGCATCTTTCAATGGTATTCTTTCTTTATATAAAAACAATTCACTATCTAATTTATTAACAAATTGGCTTCGTGATCCACTCTCTCTTAATTTTTTATCAAAATTTACTGCGTATTCAAACTCATTTGGGCTTTCATTTTTTAACTTCCTCCACTCTTGTTGGTTGTGATAAGGACATATTATACAAGCTGATCTTGGTGGTTGTGGCATACCCAACTTACCAAAGTATTCCAGGCATTGATGTCTTGATATGTTATTTTCTACTAATGGATAACAGTTTACTTGCCATTTATTAGGTGGGTACTTTGCTCTTTGGATCTCATCAGAAGATATACCCATTACAATTTCAACTACTTTTCCCCTAAGGCTTCCTACTTCTAATATTTCTCTAACTTTTTCTTGTATTGGTCTAATTTTATATCTATCAGTACAGGTTCTTAAAGTAATACCTTTTTTTTCTGTTTCTTTATTTTTTGTGTAAACAGGAATGCTTGCAAAAAACCCAACTTCAGTTAAAAGATCTTCAGCTATATTACCTGTGTTTCTTTCGTTCTTAACAATAATTATTTTAATTTTGTCTTTAACTTTTTCTTTTAAAAATTCAAACCAATCATAAACTTCTTGAGGTTCGTTACCAGTATCAGCAAATATTGCATAGTCAACAGGAGCGATTTCTCCATTGTATATTTTCATTAACAAAGTAGAACTTTGCACTCCAGCACCTAATGAAAGTATTCTTAAATCTGGCTTTTTTTCAGAAATGCTTTCATCTGAAAGTCTCATTTCTGCAAGATAATTCATAACTTATCTCCATAAACACATTTATCACAAATTATGAGAACATCTGATACTTTGAGTTCTTGTTTACATAACCTGCAAAAATATTTTTCTATCATTCTTCAAACCATTCTTCAGGAAAAGATTTATTTCTTTTTTCCACTTCCCACTCTTTAGCTTCCACATAGTAATCCAAGCGAACAATAAACCAACTAGATATTTTATCTATGATTTTACTTGTAGACCTAGCTAATTCCATAATCTTAACTTCTAAGGTTGCTGTAATCCAAAACCACATGATCCATCTTCCTCACTTTCTGTTGTACAATCTTCAGGTATTCCTGTAAATCCACCATGACCTTCTTCATCACACCTTACACCTGCACACCAAAAATTATAATGTTCTTGATATCCCATATTATGAACTAAGTCTGCAAATAAGTGATCTGGCATAGAAGGTTGTGGGATTGCAGTTCCACCCATCAATATAACAATTATAAATCCAATCATTCTTCCTCTCCCTTAACACCACTAACTTCTAAATTGAATTTAGGGTGCATATATTTAATGTCTTCTTCTGCAAGAGCTATTGCTCTTTCTTCTGTATCTACTAGGTAAGTAAGCTTACCTAATAAATATACTGTATGTTTTTTCATTCTTCTTCCTCCACTACTTCAACTTCAAGTTCTAAATCTAAAGGAGCATTTTCAAACTTTATGTCTTGAAATTCTCCATATCTTGTTATTATTTTAATTTTCATTTTTCCACTTTCTTTCCCATTTTTTTTCATTACTCCAGCACCATTTGCTAGAACTCCAATCATCCCATTGTACTCTTTTATATATATCTTGTGATAACAGTGATGCAAATAAAATATTGTAATATGGAGTTAATTGAGCTTTTTTAAATTCAAAACCTAGATCTGTTTTAGATGTAGGTCCTGTGTAAGGTCTACCATAACGCATCACTATCCATTCATCCCACATTGGCAAATCGTATTCTTCAGCAATCCAATTCCATGTCCAAGGCACAAACTGAAATACCCCAGAGTCATTATTGCCTTCAGCAGTTCTAACTGCGTCAGCTTTTCCTCTTGATTCACACCAACTAATACGAACAGCAGTATCAATATTTTCAAAATTAAAATGCTCTAAGAACAAATCTGAGTGATCACGCATTGATTGAGGTACTTCTCTCCTACATTCAATAGCAGTGTTAATAAATTGAGTTTCATTACCTATCAGGGGTGTAGAAAAACTTGCTAAGAATAGCATACATTCAGCTATCACATCTCTCCTTTGTTTGTTTAGCTTATATTAATTTTTTAGCGTCATCTACAGCTAAGTTTTTAGACTTACCTGCTCCTGTACCAATCAAAACATAGCTTTGCTTAGTACCAACTGATTTAACTTTAAATAAATCAGCTTCATGACTGCTCATATATGGATTCCACCTAACATGGATCATATAATCTCCAAAATGAATTTCTTCGTCTTGAAGTGCTTTTGCAGTATCGACATAAGGTACATTTACCAATATATCTCCTCTTCTATCTGATACTTAATTATAAACATAAAATTTGCAATTGTGCAATCTTATGTTACAATTTTATTATTGTAACAAACAAAAGGACATTATGAAAGTAATAAAGTATACACCGAAAAAATTAACTAAAGATCAATTAGTTGAATTATTTAATCAAACGCCATCTAAGACCAATATGGATTTAGGTAAAGAACTAGGGATTTCACGAGAAAGGGTTAGACAGCTTAGAAATCAATTTGGATTACCTAGCGTTAAGGAATTTAATCAAGATACATTTAGAAGAGCATTAGTAGCTATTGAAAATGGTTATGGAACATTAAATAGTAATTTATTTAAAGATATTCCTAATTTTTCAATTAAAAAACTAAGAAGCTGGATGGAAGCTGATCCTGAAGTAAAAAGGCAAGTAAGAATTGCGAATACTAAAGCGTATCAAAAAAGTTATCAACCTGATTATAAAGTATGTAAAGTTTGCAATGTAAATAAACCTATTGACGAATTTTATGTTTCAAAAATAGGAAGAGATAAAAGAAATAGAAAATGTAATCCTTGTAATATAAAGACTGTTCATAGTTACTATGAGAAAAGATACACACCTGAACCAATTGTTACAGAAAAAACTTGCAGTATGTTGAAAGAGTTTGGACCTTTGCCTGCAAGTTTCTTTTACAAATCTAGAAAGACAAGTACAGGATTGCAATATTCTTGTAAACAATATCAATATGCTTATGACAAATATAGGAATATGTATAAAAAAATTATGAATAATCCAAACGAAACAGAAAGAAATTTACAGCTTTCACAACTTGGTAATTGGAAAGCAAAAGCATTAGTAGAAGCACGAGTGGCTGTAAAAACAGATCTAGCAAAGCTGGAATCTTAATAAATATTCGGCTAGTATTATATATACTATCTGATTTGAAAATAGTCGGTGGGTTATTTAGTTAGACCAATCTAATTCCCCCCTGCCGACTGTTTTCTTTTATCCCACAATTCTCAATGTTATAATTGAGGTATGCCTAAATTAACCACTGCTCTTTTAAATGATTCTATAGATATTGAAAGATATTCAAGTACCGATACATTAGACGATAGAGGTAATATTTCTCAAGACTTTTCCTCTAGTTCAACAAGTGTCCAAGCAAGAATAGTATCTGCAAAAGATAGGACAGAAAGAGAAGATGATTTTTTATCTTCTGATCAGAAAAGATTGAGAATAACAATACCTTCAGATACAGATGTAACTGTAAGAGATCGGGTTGTTTATGATTCTATAACTTGGAACATAAGAGGAGTAGAACAGGTTAAAGATAGATTTGGAAATATATTTTATAAACAATTAATTGTTGAAAGTGGATATTAATGGCTTCTAAAAAAATTTACAAAAACGAGGTACAACAATCTTTAAAAGGAGCTTCTTTAAGAAGTTTTAGAATTACTGATACTTTGCGTAGAGCTAATAGGTATGCAGTGTATTCAGATCGTAAAATTAACGAAGTGGGATTACCTGGAGATGTAAATGAATTAAGAAGTTTTCTTTATACATTTTCTATCATTAGCAACGATACAAGAGCTTTGTTGCCTAATAATTTTTTAGATTCTTTAAATAGAACAAATTTAAGATTAGGTAAAGCAGTTGGAGACTTTAACGCTATTAGAAATACTTTGACAGGAAAATCTAGAGATTTTGATGTTGCAGGTATAGGGGAAAGAGCTGTGCGAAGAGTTGGAGGAAGAATTTCAGGAAGGCTAATGAATACTATTATTCCTAGTGGTAACGATGTTTTTAGTAGATCAGTATTTAGATCTATAAGGTCTGTTGCGGGTGCAAACTTAACAATAGAAATGGATAGATTTATTAAAGGTCAAAATGGTAGAGAAACTGCTTCTTCAAAATTAGCTGCCGATTTTTCTGGCTTAGTAGAAATGGGAGAGAATGCTTCATTGCAAGTTGCAGAATACATAAGACTAAAAGTTCAAGAAAACACCCCTATAGATACAGGTGCTCTTTTAAAATCACTTAAATTAAGAAAAGGTAGAAAAGGTGGGAATACAAAAAGACATACACCAGACTATACAGTTTCTATAGGAAATGTAAAACCAATGCCAGATCCTAAAGTACCTTATCCATGGATAGTTGAATTTGGTATTAACGAAGGTTATGGAAAAACTAAAATACCTTTTGAAAGCGTTTTCCCAACACCACTAAAATTCAGATTTTTATCAAGTGTTTCTGGACCAACACCAGAAGATAATACTTATTATGATGATTATAGCGAAGATAATAGAAGTCCTTATGATCGTGGACCTGGAAACTGGGGTAAAGGCGCAATGGTTAGAACTGCTCTTTGGAAGATTGTAAAAGATGCTAACAAGTATAAAACATTCTCAGTTGGTATACCTAAATATAAAACTAATCCAATGAAGGAAATTGTTTGGGATGTTGCGCAAAAGAAAGTAGATGAATATGAAAGATCAAAATCTATGAGAAACTGGGGAGTACCTTTCTAATGGCAATTGTTTTACCTGATTCGGAAATATTATTTAGAACTTGGGCTTTAGAACAATCTATAATCACTGATCAAGTTAGCACAAGAATAGCTACTAGATTGCCTTCTAATGCAACTCTACCTTTTGCGGTTATTAATTTAATGAGTTCTTCTGCAGAAAATATAGATAGCGCTCCTTTATGGATTTCAATGATAGAAGTTAGTTGTTATGGAGGTAAATATGGATCTAACAATAATAAGCCGAATCCTGATTTTGCTTCTGCTTTTAATTTAGCAAATGCTTTTGTAAGAAGTGCTTTTGATTTTGCTGGAAAAAAATACACTATCAATGGCGTAGAATCAAGACTGGTTGGATTCAACCCAATAGAAGGTCCATACAGAATAGAAGATACAGACACAGAATTAGCACGCTATAATGTAAGTATTGGAATGTATTATGGAGAAGCATAATGAAAAAAATTAAATTAAATCCATTAATAAGAGTTTTCGATGCTATAAGAGATGAAAAACTTGATCTTATCATAGGAAAAGATTGGGTAGAAGTAACTGAATCTGATTGGAAGAGAATGAAAGAAGCTCAGACCAAACAGGGAGATATTTTACTTCCTACTTTTACAGCAGAAAATGATGGTATGGGCGAAATTAAATCACTTGTTAGTGAGAAAATTGCTGTGAGTGATGAGATGGAAGAGCTAGAAGAGGAAGCCTACGAAGTAGTAAAAGAAGAGGAATGACAAGTTCCTCATAAGTTATAGGTAGGTATAAGTAATGGCACAAAGTATTACAGAAGTTCTTTTGGGAACAGGTACGCTATACACTGTGTTGGAATCAGATTTAAATGGAGGTAGCCCAACTGCTAGCTTCCCTGCAGATCCTGATGAAACACCAAATAGCTCATATTTCACTGATATCGGATATTCCGAAGGTGGATTCTCATTAGAATATGACAAGACATTTGAAGATGTCATGGTTGCAGAAGAGATTGATCCAATTAAGACAATCAAAACTGCACAAGAAGTAAGAATCACAGGAGAATTAGCTCAAGCTTCTCTTGCTAACTTGAAGTTAGCAATGGCTGGTGGAACAATCACACCATCAAGTCCAGAAGCTGGTTATTCAACAATGGTTCCTCCAACAACAGACTCATTCTTAGAGTATGGTCTTTTGTTAAGAGTTAACGCACCAGGTACAGATGAAGCTGGAACTGCTAAAGCTAGAGACATTCAAGTCCCTAGAGCAGTTAACATTGGAGCTTTCTCTATGGTTCATGCTAAAGCACCTCAGAAGGTAACAATCACTATTGAATATAAAGTGTTGAAGCCAAACTCTGATGCACCATTTAGCAATATATTTAAAGTAATTGATGCTGTCTAACAGCATTTAAGATAGGAGAGTTATGTCAGAATTTAAGGATTTCGATAAAGCTTACGAAGAGCTTACAGAAAAAACGCTAGACTTTAAGGTAGCTGGAAAGAAATATAGTATTCCTGGACAGCTACCAGCTAGTGTCGTTTTAGGACAATTGTCAATTTTGAATGATCAAGGTTTAGTTGATCCTAAGATGATAGGTAAATTCTTGGAGCAATTGTTAGGAGAAGAAGTTCTCAAGGATATGATGGATAATAAAGTATCTTGGAAACAATTGGAAGAATTATTAAATTGGCTTTTGATTCAGTATCAAGTTATTGCTGATCCAAATGCTCCTGCTGAAGAAGCAGTTGAGGGAGACGAAGACTCCCCAAAATAAGTATCTCTATTGATGATGTCTTAAATAGATTTTCAGCAGTAGAGGCAGATTTCCATCGTTTCTATAAACTTGATCCGATGATTATCTCTTGGCGAAAGTTTAAAGTGCTTTTGTTCTCATTAGTGTCTCAAGAATCATCCTTTTATGCTCCATATCACGCAGAAATGTATGAGGAAATGAAAGAAAAAAGTAGCAAAGAATCTGATTTCACAAAAAATAAACAAAAGACAAAAGTTTCTTTAGATGTTGCTATGGGCGAACTTGGATTAGAGAAAGAGTAAAATATGGCTAGATTTGATATTGTAGTTGGCGTAACTACAATGCTTAAAAAAGCGGCAGGAGAAGTTTCTGCTTTTGCTGGTAAAGCTTCACAAGATATAGCCAAAATAGGAAAATCAATGTCTAGTGCTGCAGGCACAGCAGCTTTGGCTTCTTTTGCTGGTTTATCATTAGCATTAGCAGGTTCTGCTGTTGCAGCAGTTAGATTTGAAAATGAATTTGCAAATGTTAAAAAAACAATGTCTGATGTTCAAGATCCAGTTGTTTTTAAATCAATTCAAGATGACTTAGTTAAACTATCAACACAGATTCCGATCTTTGCAGGAGAGTTAGCACAAATAGCAACTGTTGGTGGACAGCTTGGAATTGGCGCTGATGACATTACTCAATTTACTGAAGTAGTAGCTAAATTAGGTGGTGCTACAAATATGAGTTCCGAACAAGCTGCTACAGGTATGGCTAGGTTCTTAAATGTAACCAATGAACAAATGGATACAATTGGTAAATATGCCTCTGTTCTTGTTGAGCTTGGAAACAATACTGCTGCTACTGAAGGAGAAATATTACTTCTTGCACAAAACTTTGGTGCTACAGGCGAAATTACAGGATTAGCAACAGAAGAAATACTTGCATTCTCAGCAGCTATGAGAGAAACAGGTCAGCAATCCCAGGCAGGTGCTACTGCTTTAGGTAAATTATTTTTAAACTTGTCTGACGCTGCCAAAATTGGTGGTAAAGAAATGGCAGTATTTGCTCAAGTTGCAGGACAAGATGTTCATCAATTTAGAAGGTTAATAGAAACAGATATAGGATCTGCTGCACAAATATTCTTAGGTGGATTAAATAGAATGACTGCAGATGGTAGATCTACTACTGCTACCTTAGAAGAGTTAGGTTTAGGTACTATTCGTGTTCAAAGAGCTTTGCTCTCACTAGCTAACAACGAAGAAGGATTAGCAGAAGCTAGACAAAGAGCCAATAAAGAAGCCATTACACAAAATGCTTTGAACGAAGAAGCTGCACAAAAATTTGATACTGTAGCTATGCAAATGCAACAGTTTAAATCAACTATGGGTGCTGCTGCTATAACTTTGGGGCAAACACTTATGCCTTTACTTCATGCTTTAGTCAAAATTTTAGTTGTAGTAGCTGATGTTCTATTTGGTTTAGCACAATTTTTTGAAGATTTTCCTATAGTTCTTTATGCAACAATGGCTGCGTTAGGTATTCTTTCAACAGTACATTTACGAAATGTTGCAAAAGAAACCTCTATGTTATTGAAGCTTGGTGGAAAATTAAAAAATCTATTTTTAGGTATTGCCAGTATAGGCGGAATAGTAACAGTAGCTGTAGGTGCTATGGCTTTAGCGTATAAAAAATATAGAGATGATGTAAAGCATGCAAATGAAGTAACAGCAGAAGCAGGCAATATCATGTCAGAATTAAAAGTTAATTTAGAAAAAGGTTTCCAAGCAGAACCTATAACAGAAAATCAATGGGAATCTTTTTTAATGAATTTACCAGATGCAACAAGAAAAGCTCTTTTAAAAGGTGTAGAAGAGGGGTTAATGGGAAGAGAAACTTTTGATGCTATAACAAAAGCTGCGCCAATGATGTCTGAACAATTTAGTAAAGAATTTGAAAATCTTTTAGATATTGATGAAGGGTTCTTTACTGGAGAGAGATCAGCAGTGGGTAAAAGAATCCAAATAGATAATATTATTAAAGAAATTGAAGGTGCTGGTTTAGGTGGGGATAACGAATTAGGACCATTGGTAGATACTTTAACACAATATAGATCAGTAGTGGGTGCAGTAGTTGGAGAACAAAAAGAATTAAAAGAAGAATTAGAAGAAATTTTAAGAGTACAATTTGGAATCTTTCAATCAGTTGAAGCAGAATACACCTTAAGAGATAAAGATATCTCAAAAGCTTTAAATAAACATTTTGAAGGTGTCGCAAAAATAGATCGTAGATCTGCAAGCCTTATGAGAACAGAAGCAGGTAGATTAAAACTTGCAAGAGAACTAGCTAGTGGACCTAATGGTATACAAAAATTTAAAGATATTCTTGGAGATGTAGTAGACGATGCAGAAGACCTAGGAGAAGAATTTGAAGCTGTTGAAACTAACCTAGATTCTCTTCTTAGAATAGTTAATGATTTCAGAACTCAAATAGATAATTTATTTGCTCCTACTGAAGCACAATTTAAAGCAGGTATGAATGAGCGTGAATTGATGAAAGCTCATAAAGAACACGCAGATTTACACAAAGAACAATCAGATTTAACTCAGGAAGAATTAGATTTAGCTCAGGAAAAAATAGATTTAGCTAATAAAGAACTTGCTACTGCTGAAGAAAAACTTGAAATACAAGAATTAGAAAACGAAGCTCTTGAAATAGAGAAAAAAATTAGAGAAGGCAATGCTATAAGTGCTGATGACTTTTTAAAGAAAGAAAAACTTAAAAAAGAACTTGCTAGAGTTAATGCAGCTATTGCTCAAGGTTCCTTGGAGTTCCCTGAAAAAGAACGACAATATATACAAGATCAGATTGATGCTATTGATGAAAAAGCACTTACACAAAAAGATGCTGATGATAAAAGAAAGAAAGCACAAGAAATTATTGCTACTGTAGAAGAGCGTAGACAGGAACGACTTGCTGCAATAGATACTAGAAGATTAGAAATCCAAGAAAGACTTGCTGAAATTCCTGATGAAATTTACGCAAAACACTATGACATACACAAACTACAAAGAGATGGTGTCAATGCACAGTTAGATATGATACAAGCACAAGCAGATTTTAATACTCTTAAAGAAACTGAGTTAAGAATGACTGCTGAATTGCTTGGTCTTAATATGGCTCAAATTGATGGAATGATGACACTAATGAACCATGCAAGGGTTGAATCAGGACCTATGGGACAAAGTTATCTTTCTAAGTTATTACAAAACTTACCGATTTTACAAATGTTGCTTGGATATACCCAAACAAACTCTGCTACAGGTCCCCAAATGGAAGAATTGTATGATGCTTTCAAATCTAGTGGATCAAGTTTTGGAAATATGAAACCTGTATATAGGCACATGGGAGGTAACTTTAAGCCTGGACAAAATTATGTTGTTGGAGAATATGGACCTGAAATGATGAAAGCATTTCCTGGTGGTGGTGGAATGATTACACCTATGGGAAATAGAGGAGGAGGCGACACTATAAATCATGTTACACTTAATGTAACAGGGCTTCCTTCTGATCCAATTGCTGCAAGAAGAACTGCTCAGTTAATTCAAAAAGAACTTAACAAGCTTAAGTCTGATGGTAGGAGTGGAATTGTTAGATAATAAATCAGGAAAAGATTTAGAACCTTGTGATGGATGTGGCGATTATTATTACAAAATGCCAAGTAATGAAATATGTGTAAAGTGCAGGTTAAGAAGTGGCTAATACAATAACAATAGGAAGAATAACATTTACCTCTCCAAATTCTATTTCTGAAAGTTCTATTCAAACAGGGCAGAGAAACTCTTTGGATAGAAGTTTTAGTTTTGATGGAATATTATGTGGAACAGGCACAGGTCAAGACTACATAGATAGTTCTAAAAAATTAAGAGACGAGTTGATTTCTATGGGCAACTCAGACTTATTGTTACCTATTACTTACGAAGGAGACACAACCATGGCAGGATTTGGAAAGATTACTTCCATGGATGTGTCCCCAGTAAAATTAGCAACAGGTTATTTTTCTTATTCAATAGGTTTTGAAATGAAGGGTAGACCTTCTGAAATGATGTTTGAAAGTAATATGTCAGGAGCTTTGCTAACTAACTCGCACAGTTTAACAACAAGCGATACTACTTATGGACCTTTTCACGCAGTTCCTGTTAATACTTATAACTACAAACACGATTCAAGACCTGCAAGAGGTTTAAGAAATACTGAGAATGGAAATGTTTCTGTATTTTATGCTTCTGATCTTAGAGATAATGCTGCTAATTGGATTTGTGAACCTGCAGATTTTTACAAAGGTGCAGTACAGATAACAATAGATAGCACAGTTAAAACAGGTTACTTAACTAGAAATCTACCTACAGGGGTAGAAATATCTAATGGATTAATAAAGATTACTTCAGGTAGCACTGCTTCTGAAAGTAGATTTGATTTACAGTTTTATGACAATGGTACTTGGTCAAGTGCAAGAGAGATTGCAGTATCGTTAGGATCAGCCGAAACAGAATGGAATGTTTGGAAAACAGTTCAAATACTTAGAAATGAACCACAAGAATGTGTAGTAAGATTTACCACATATTCAGAAGATAGTTTTGGAGATGGGACATTAACAGTTGATGTTTCTGTTAAAAGAGGAGCACACCACGCAACATTAATTATTAGTGATGAAGGAACTCCAGATAGAGCTCCTACTTCAAGAAAGAATTTAAAAGTTATTGACTTTAATGATATGACTGACGACACAGGGTATATGATTGAAGATACTGCTGATAGTGATGGACAAAAGTTCCTTATTGGCAGTCCTCAAGGTTACACAGCAGATGCTACAAATGGATTAATATATCTTGGAACTGAGCAGTTTAAGACTTTCGTTGGTTATGTTTATAACTCAGCAGATCCAGAACTTTATGATTCAGCAGACGCTATAAGAGATCAATACTTAGAAGGATTATACGAGAATATTAGATTAGTGAGGGCATAGTGGCAGTTACTGAAAGATTAATGGGTGTAGGTAACTTCTCTGTTACTTTCTCACAAGAATTTACACCAACAGAAATTATTGAATCTATCAAGGAATGGGGACATATTGTTATTACCCCACAAGAAGTAGATGTAAACACTTTATCAGATACTGATATTTTAGATACTTCAAGGTACACAGGTATTGTTCTAAATCGTTCTCTTGAAGAAGGTATTGTTTCTATCAATGGACAAGGACTTCAGCTTTATCTAGGAGATGGAAACTCTAAAGGTATGGTCATTGCCGAATCTAAAAACATAGGTAAAGTTCGTGTCTTTACAAATACAACTTTATCTGAAACATTATTTAACTCGACAGTAAGCTCAGGAAAACCATTTGGAATTATGCGTAATGAAAGTGGTAATACGCAAGCAATAACTCAAGGAACAATATACGAACCTAGTGGGACTTACATTGGTCAACACTTCGTACAAACTGCACTAGCTGCACTTAAAGAGGTATCAGAATTTTTAAATGTTGAATACAGAATTAATGCAAATGCAACTATAGACGCAGGACCTCCTGCGAATTTATTTAATGGTGTCAATGTAAACCCAAGCACAATAGTTGTTAAAACAGGATATGGAGAAGATCCTAACTTTGATGGTGTTGTACCACAAGGATTGAGAACAGAGTTTGATGCAACTGATTGGGTTTCTAGAGTAGACTTTATTGGCGAGGTTGGTTATTTTGACAGTGCTACAGATGTCGCAGGAGAGGCTAACTTAGCGTCAAACCCATATAGAGATTTGCATGGTAATAACTTAACTCGTGTTGGATTAGTTCAACAACCTGAAATTGCAATAAATCAATTAAATTCAAGAGCACAGTTAATGTTAAATGAATTAGCTCGTGTGAAAAAAGTTCTTAACTTAGACCTTGAACAATATGAAGTATCAGGCGATATGAAAGCAGGAGATTACATATTTGCTTTTGATCCTGATATTGGATTCGTAGATACTTCAACAGAAGCAGCTGCAGATAGCAGAAACTTATACGAAGTAACATTTAGAGGTCAAGTTATTACCCCTGTAAAAGTTCGTGTTGTTGGACTTACATTCCCAATCACAAATGGAATGGGTGTTTACTTTAGAGATAAAGATGGAAACTATACAGACCTAACACAGTATGTTCAGTTTGAATCAGGTTCTGCTCAGGTAGAACTAGGAGATGTCATAAGGTTTATCGGAGACGATATGAGATTTGACGAATACTCATTGAACAAAACAACTGCAGGTGTTTTTTCTATTCCAGATTTACCTGATACACCAACACTACAATCAGGATCATATTTAGATACAACAGGAAATTCAAAAGGATTTATTAGAGTAACAGTGGATAAACCAACTAATGTTGATGGTTCTCAAATTACAGATGGTAGCCATTACCGAGTTAGATATAAAAAAGTTGGGGACTCACAATATTCTTATCAAAACTTTCCATTTACAGGTGTAACCACCGAAAGTTTATTACTACAAGATTTAACGATTGGATATGTTTATCAAATAGGTGTAGCTGTTGTAGATAAATCAGGATTTAAAAAAATGTCTGCATACGATGGCACAGGAGAAGATTTATATACTGATAGTTCTAGTATCAACCCTAGCTTTGCTACAAATGCTAGAGTTGAAATAGAAAAAGATGGACAAGCTCCTTCTCAACCTAAACAAGCACAATCAATTGCAGCAGGTCCACTTCGTGTCCAGGTTACTCATTATCTAGGAAAAGCAGGAACAGATAGTGGTGGTAATCCTTATGGAAACTTTACTCTTGAAGGAGACTTAGATTACCTAGCTGTTCACGCAGTTACACAAGATGGTAATACTGCAAATTTTACTATTGACGAAGATAACAAAATAGGAGAGATAAGAGTTACAGCAGGTAACTTACTTCAATCTATCCCTGTTATTGGAACTATGGAATTAGAAGATAGCGAAGACTATTACTTTAGGTTTGTTGCTGTCGATAAATCAGGAAATGCTTCTGATCCTTCTGATGGACAAGCAGCAACTGCAGATTTGATTCAGGAAGCACACATAGGAGATGCTACCATAACAACTGCAAAAATTGGTACTGCACAGATTACAAATGCAAAGATAGCTGACGCAACAATAACTTCTGCAAAAATAAATGATCTATCAGCAGATAAGATTACTTCAGGAACTATCACAGGTGGAGAAATAACTGTTGGTGGTGTTTCAAATACTGCAGGATTTATTAAGTCTTATAACTATTCAGCAGGTTCAGCAGGTTGGATTATTAACTCTGATGGTAGTGCTGAGTTCCAAAATATTACTCTTGGAGAATATTTACAAGTGGGAGACGCAGCAGGAGATGTCAATAGTGGTGGTACAACAATTAGTGGTACAAAAATTACTGACGATACTATCACTTCAGATAAAATTGTCGCCAATACAATAACTGCAACTGAGATTGCTTCAAACACTATCACAGCTACTGAAATAGCTTCAAACACTATCACGACTTCTGAAATAAACTTTACACCTTATGTTGATGGAGAAGATATAGACAATGGAACAATAGGTGGAATAACTATTAATACAGACAGTATTAGTGGTGGACCTGATGGCGATGGCTATGTAGCAGGATCAAAAGGATTTATTATATACAATGATGGAGAAGCTGAGTTTGATGAGATAACAGTTAGAGGAAACCTCAGTGGTACTATTTATCAAGCTACAAGTGCTACTGCACCTATTACTACAGGTACAGGTGGAAAAATCAGAACAGCAACTTCTGGTGCGAGAGTTGAAATTAGTTCTGCTTCTTCTGAACCATATATAAACTTTTACAATAGCTCAGGTGCAGGAAAGTTTGATGTTGGTCTGAATAACTCTACAGGGTTAGGTTATATTGCTAGCAACAATGCAGGTATGCTAATTAACACTTCTGGAACAAGTAATGCTGGAACAGTAAATTCAAATTCAAATCTTATGCTTGCCTCTGATGTTATAGACCTTACAACACAAGGTCAAACAGGAAGACCTTTCTTATTATTAGATGGTGGAACTGGAACTACTACCTTAAATAAAGCATTAGGTATTGATGCTAATGGAAGAATAGGTTTTGGAACTGTATCTTCTGGCTATACAGATTGGGAGATATTTACTAGCGATACTTACAGAGCAGCAGTAACAAGTGGAGAAAGAGTTACTTGGAATGCAGGAAGTGGTTTGAGTGTAGGGTTCAATGCTACTAATCAAGTAATAACCTATAGTGCAAATATTGGTACTAACTCTGGACAAGTTGCTGAAGGAAATCACTCTCATGGAAGCCATAACCACGATGGAGAATATGTAGACACTGTTAGTGGTTCAACAGATGCTTTAACTATTAGTGGTAGAAACATAACATTAAACTTTGGAACAACAGGAACTAGAGTTGCTGCTGGAAACCATGACCACGATGGGGATTATGCAGCAGCTGCACATGGTACTCATGTAAGTTCTTCTACAGCAGTACAGGCTATTTATCCTGGTGGATTAAGAGGAAGTGTTACATTCTCTACAAGTTCAGGTGGTAGATTTCTTGATTATTTAGGTCAATCAGGTCAAACTCTAAATATTTATACAACAAACTATGCAGGAACTACTCTCTACACAAGAGACATATATCCTGATAGCAACGCAGATGAAGATATAGGAAACAACTTTGGTAGTGGTAGGTATAGAAGTATATATCTTATTAATGCACCTAATTACACTTCTGATGAAAGATTAAAAAACACCATAGAAGATATTCCTTATGGTATAGATTATTTAAATACATTAAGACCTGTTCAGTATGAATGGAACAGGAGAACAAGAAGTGGTTGCTTGACTTCTAATTATGTATTTCAAACAAAATCAGATGGAGAAACTTTAGAAACTGAATGTCCTGATTGTGTAGAAAATGATGTTGATTGTATTGTAGGAGAAATAGATACAACAGGTGTACCTGTAGGTCAAAAGTCTTGGGGATTTATTGCACAGGAAGTTTTGAATACCCCACCTGAAACAGATTTGGATATTGCTTTAGTAGACTACAACGAGACTTCTGATGAATATGCACTTAGAGGAACAGAGTTATTAGCACCATTAGTAAAAGCAGTACAAGAGCTATCTCAACAGAACGCTGATTTACTAGCTAGAATAGAAGTATTGGAAGGTGGGTAATGCCAGAACTAACTAATTCAGAACAAGAACAATTATTACTTAAACAAATTAAAGAAGCACGAAGTGATCTGTTTTACCATCAAATGGACGAAATAACTGAAGCAGATTATGGTGCAGATATGCGTACTGAGTGGGAGGATGCAGAAACAAAGCTACAAGCTAGAGTAGATAGGCTTGAAGCTAAGTATACAGAGCTATTCGGTAGCTAATGGCTGACATAATTAACGAAGGCGATTCCAAATTAGAGGTAGTAGATAGTTCTACTGATTCCTTAGCCAAAATAATTGCAGAAATCAATGGCGAACTTCGTATTGAACAAACTGCTACAAACTTAAGATTTTATAATCCCAATGACCAAATGGAAACAGGGGACGCAACAGACGACCAAAATGGTGCTGCTTCTTCTTTCAATGGTTTCCAAGTTGAAAATGGTGTTTTACAGATCCAATCAGGAGATGGTTCTAGCGTTCCTGAATCCAATCTCTATATTGATGGTAAATCTATTATCTCTGATAAAACTCTTGCTATTGGTACTACAGGGCAAAAAGAACTTCACTTTGGTACAAATGGTACAAAATGGGTAAAGATTACAGAAGGTGGTCTTTTAGATTTTGCTAAAATGTCTATCGGTGGTTCTCAAGGAACTGCAGGACAATTTATCAGAAACGCAGGAAATGGGACTATCGAATGGGCGAGTATTGATAGCAACAATGCTTTTGGAACTATTTCTATTGGTGCTACTGATTTAGACGCAGGAAGTGTTGGAGATAGCTTTACAATAACTGCAGGAGATAACATAACTCTTACTCCTGATAGTGGAACAAATACACTAACTATTGCTGCTAGCCAACCAAATGTATTTTCAACAATTGCTGTTAGTGGGCAAGATAATATAACACTTGACCAGGCTTCAGATACTTTAAACTTTGCAGGTGGTACAGGAATATCTATTACCACAGACGCTACTACTGATACTATAACAATTACTAATACAGGAACTTCTAGTGGTTCTACAGAAGATGTATTTAAAAATATTGCTGTAGCAGATCAACCAACAATATCTGCTGATAGCTCTACCGATACTTTGACATTTATCGAAGGATCTGGAATAAAGATTACTACTGATGATTCTTCTGATAGTGTAACTTTTAAAAACGATGCAACAAGACTTTTATCTAAATTAGGGTACTTTAGTTTTACTTATGATGATGGGACAACAGATGAAATGCCACTTAGAAATTTCTTTATAAATAAGACATATTCAGGTGGTGTTAATGGTGGTGGCACCTCTGTAGGTATGGCAACGAGGGCTATTCGTATGCTAGAATCAGATAGTAGCACTTATAGTTTTATGGTTATGCCTGCGAATAGTGCAGGGGATAGTTTAACTTTCACTTTCACACAATCAGATGGCACGCTACTTACCAAAGATGTAACAATGGCAGCTTAGAGGAATAGATGGCAGCAAAAAATCCAATTAGAGCAGATTATGATGGTTCCGATTTAGTCGGTTTTGCCGAGTTTCAAGCCTCAGATTTTATAGCAATATCAGATGGTGGTACAGGTGCTATTTCTGCAGCAGGTGCTAGAACTGCATTAGGTCTTGCTATTGGCACAGATATTCAATCTTGGGATCAACAACTTGATGACATTGCAGGATTAACACCAGGAGATGGTGGATTTATTGTCGGAGATGGTTCTAACTTTGTTATAGAATCAGGCAATACAGCAAGAGCTTCATTAGGCTTATCTACTTCAGATAGTCCACAATTTAATGGAATAACATTAACAAGTCTTTCTTTAGATAGCGTAACTTTATCATCAATCATTACAGAATCAGAAGGAATGTCAGGTTCTGATAATGATACTTCTATCCCAACAACAGCAGCAATTATTGACTACATATCTAATACTGTTGATACAACTGAAGAAGTCCAAGACATTGTTGGGGGTATGGTCGAAAGTAATACTGAAACATTAATCACTGTTACTTATGACGATACTGATGGAACTTTAGATTTTGTTGTAGATAATGATCTTGCAAATTATTCCAATACAAACTCTGCTTTCATTACCCTTACTGATTTAAGTGTTACAGATTCAGGTGGAGATGGAAGTCTAAGCTATGACAATGCTACAGGAGTTATTACTTACACAGGTCCAAGTGCTTCTGAAGTTAGAGCTCACTTTTCTGCAGGAACAGGAGTTGGATTAAGTGCAGGAGAAATATCAATTGGGCAAGATGTTGGAACAACTGCAGATGTTACTTTTAATAGTGTAAATGCCAACTTAACAGGAAATGTTACAGGAACTGTTTCTTCTATAGCAAATCACGATACTGACGATTTATCTGAAGGTTCTACAAACCTTTACTACACAAGTGCTAGAGCCAATACAGACTTTGACACAAGATTAGCCACAAAAGATACTGACGATTTATCTGAAGGAACAACTAATTTATATTTTACAAATGCAAGAGTAGATACAGAAATAGACAGCTACTTAAGTGGTGGTACAGGAGTATCAATATCTTCAGGAACTATATCAATAGGTCAGGCTGTTGCAACTACAAGTGATGTTACTTTTAATGATTTAACAGTTTCAGGAGATTTAACTGTCAGTGGAACTACAACAACTGTAAATACAGAAACTATTGAACTAGCAGACAACATAATTGTCTTTAACTCTAATGCTACAGGTTCTGCTTCAGAAGATGCAGGAATTGAAATAGAGCGTGGAGACGATACTAATAAGACTTTAATATGGGACGAGAGTTCAGATAAGTGGACTGTAGGTTCTGAAACTTTTGTAGCAGGAACTTTTGAGGGTGCTTTAACAGGCAATGTTACAGGTCAAGTTTCTGATATTTCAAACTTTGACACAGGAGATTTAGCTGAAGGCACAAACCTTTACTACACCACTGCAAGATTTGATACAGCATTTAGTGGTAAGTCAACAACAGATCTTTCTGAGGGAACAAATCTATATTATACAACTGCAAGATTTGATTCTGCTTTCTCAGGGAAAACTACTGACAATTTAACTGAAGGTAGTACAAATCAATATTTTACAAACGAAAGAGTTGACGACAGAGTAAATAGTTTATTGGTTGCAGGTAGCAATATAACCTTAACTTATGATGACGCTGCTAATACATTAACTATTGCTGGTGTTGAAGATAACCTATCAAACAATACTACAGATGACCTAGCTGAAGGTTCTACAAATCTTTATTACACAGACGCAAGAGTTTCAACTTATCTAACAGGTGGGACAGGTATAACAGAATCCTCTGGAACAATAAGTATTGACTTTACAGAATTTGATACTGACAATGTTGTAGAAGGTAGTTCTAATCTTTACTATACAAATGCAAGAAGTAGAGGAGCTTTATCTGTCGCTGCTAGCTCAGGTTTAACTTACAATTCAACCACAGGAGAGTTTGGTACTTCTGCAATACCTAATTCCCAATTAGCTAATAGTTCTATAACAATAAATTCCTATGCAACTTCACTAGGTGGAAGTGTTAGCTTAGATACAGATGACATTACAGAGGGAACAAACCTTTACTATACAACAGGAAGATTTGACACAAGACTCGCTACAAAAACTACAGACGACTTAACAGAAGGTTCAACAAACTTATATCTTACTGACGAAAGAGTTGACGATAGAGTAGCTAACTTGATCCAAGCAGGAACAGATATATCAGTAACTTATGATGATACTGCAGGAACACTAACAATTGCCAATACTGCCTCTTTATCTACAGAGGAAGTTCAAGATATTGTTGGAGATCAAATTGTAACAAATGGTACTCATACAGGTATCAGTTTTGCTTATGATGACGCAGGAGATGGTGCTATTGACGCAACTGTTTCTCTTGCAAGTTTTGATACAGATAATCTAAGTGAAGGTTCAACAAACTTATACTATACAGACGCAAGGGTAGAAAGTTACATAACAGGTGGTACAGGAATTGATTTCTCTTCAGGAACAATATCAATAGATGGAACTGTAGTTACAGAAAGTTCTACAGACACCTTAACTAATAAAACAATAAACTTTGAAGACAACACTGCAATAGTTGAATTTGCTGTAACAGTTGCAAATGTAAGTGGTAATAAATATCACTTAGATGGAGAAACTTCTGCAAGTATTCAGCTAATACCTGGTATCACATACAGATTTGACCAAAGCGACAGTTCTAATGGTGGACACCCATTAGTACTATCTACAACTAAAGATGGAACTCATGGAGGTGGTTCTAGTTACACAACAGGTGTTACAACAAATGGAACACCAGGTTCTTCAGGTGCTTATACACAAATTGTTGTTGACGCAGCAACTGCTGATACTCTTTATTACTATTGTTCAGCTCACTCAGGAATGGGTGGAGATTCAGTAATATCAGTTCAAGGTGTATCTTTAGCTGATAGCGATACTGACGATTTAGCAGAAGGCAGTTCTAACCTTTACTTTACAAACGCAAGGGCTAGAAGTGCTATATCTGTTACTGATAATGGTGGAGATGGTTCTCTATCATACAATTCAAGCACAGGTGTAATTACATATACAGGACCTAGTGCAAGCGAAGTACAAGCACATTTTTCAGCAGGTACAGGTGTTACTTTATCTTCAGGAGAAATAAGCATTGGTCAGGCTGTAGGTACAACTTCAGATGTAACATTTAATGATTTAACTGTATCAGGAGATTTAACTGTATCTGGAACAACCACAACTGTTAACACAGAAACTATTGCTTTAGCTGATAATGTAATTCTTATAAACTCTAATGCTACAGGAACACCAACTGAAGATGGTGGTATCGAAGTAGAAAGAGGAGATAGCACAAATGTAACTCTTGTTTGGGACGAAACAAATGATAAATGGACAATAGGTTCAGAGACATTTGTTGCAGGAACATTCGAAGGAAACTTAACAGGTAATGTAACAGGTACTGTTTCAAGTATTGCTAATCACGACACAGACGACTTATCAGAAGGATCAACAAACCTTTATTACACTACAGCAAGAGCTAACACTGATTTTGATACAAGACTTGCTACAAAAACAACTGATAACCTAACTGAAGGCTCTACTAATCTTTACTTTACTAATTCAAGAGTTGATAGCGAAATAGATAGCTATGTAACAGGTGGTACAGGTGTTACTGTAACTTCTGGAGAGATTTCAATAGGACAAGATGTTTCAACTACTTCTGATGTTACTTTTAACTCTGTAAATGCAGATGTTGATGGTGCAATAATACTTACTGGAAAGAATGAAACAGGTTCTACAATTGGTGCAGGTGTACCAGTTTATATATCTGGACAGGCTTCTTCTGGAACAGAATTTACAGTAGCACCAGCAGATGCAGATGGTTCTGGAACAATGCCAGCAATTGGTGTAACAACTGCTTCAACTAATAATAACGCATCAGTATCAATATTAACTTTTGGTAAATTTATAGGTTTAGATACTTCCTCGTTCTCAGTTGGAGATTCTCTTTATGTATCAACTTCTGGAACTTTAGTTAACACTCCTCCTACAGGAGAAAGTGCTTTACTTCAAAAAATTGCAAAGGTAACAAGAAGCCACGCATCAGATGGTGCAATATTTGTTCAAGGTGCTGGTAGAAGTAATGCAGTACCTAACCTAGATGATGGAGATATATTTATAGGTAATGCTTCTAATCAAGCAGTTACATCAAACTTGGCTGAGTATATTGATGACCAAGTAAATACCTTATTAACTGCAGGTTCAAATATAACTCTTACTTATGATGACTCAGCAGGAACTTTAACAATAGCTTCTGAAGATGACTTATCAAATAACAGCACAGACGATTTAGCTGAAGGATCAAGTAACCTTTACTACACAGATACTCGATTCGATACAAGATTAGCAACCAAGACTACTGATAACCTTACTGAGGGTTCAACTAATCTTTACTTCACAAATGCTAGAGCAGACGCAAGAATTGCAGCTGCAGATTTACAAGATTTAAACAATGTAGGCTTCTCAACACCAGGTGCTTCTGATGATGACAAGGTTGTTTTCTGGGATAATGCAGCAGGTGCTTTTGGTCTTTCAACAGTATCAGGACTTGCAGGAGAGGGAGAAGTTAACACAGCTTCTAACATTGGAACTGCTGGTGTAGGACTTTTTGATGGAAAAGTTGGAGAAGATTTACAGTTCAAGAACATTAATGCAGGCTCTTCAAAGATTACAATAACTGACGATACTTCTAATAATGAAGTAGATATAGATTTAGGTACAGTATCAATAGACGACTTATCAGATGTTGATACAACAACTACAGCTCCTACTAATGGACAAGCTCTTAAATGGAATAGTTCTGGAAGTAAATGGGAACCAGGAGACGCAAGTTCAGCTATATCTCAACTAAGTGATGTTACTTTAACTTCGTTAACAACAAGCCAATTCCTACAATACAATGGATCTGCTTGGGTAAATGTAACTGTAGATACAGATGATGTTGCAGAAGGTTCAACAAACCTTTACTACACAGACGCTAGAGCACAAGCTTCTATTACAGGTGGAACAGGTATTTCAAATACTTCAGGTACTCTTGCAATAGATTTCACAGAGTTTGATACAGACAGCTTAACTGAAGGCTCAAGCAACCTCTTTTATACAACTACACGATTTAATACTGATCTAGCTACAAAAACTACAGATAACTTAACAGAAGGTTCTACTAACCTTTATTTCACTAATGCGAGAGTTGATACTGAGATTGACGCATATATATCAGGTGGAACAGGTGTTACTTATTCAGGTGGAACAATATCTATTGGACAGGCAGTTGCTACTACTTCTGATGTAACTTTCAATGACTTAACAGTATCAGGTAACTTAACAGTTTCAGGTACTACAACTACAGTCAATACAGAAACAATTAACTTAGCCGATAATACAATTACTCTAAATTCCAATGCAACTGGTTCTGCAACAGAAGATGGTGGTATTGAAATTGAGAGAGGCGATGACGCTAATAAAACACTTATTTGGGACGAAACCAATGACAAGTGGACTGTTGGTAGCGAAACTTTTGTTGCAGGTACATTTGAAGGTAATGCAACAGGATTAGAAACTAGCTTTGTTACAGGATTAACTGCAGACAGTTCTCCTGCTGATGACGACTTAATCATTGTTTATGATACAAGTGCTTCAGGATTTAAGAAAGTTACTAAATCTAACATTGGTGGTGGCTCAGGTGGATTAACAGGTGCATTAGACTTTACTCTCGCTGACACAACAGAAGATGATATTGATTTCTTAAATCTTGGTGCTACAGGTACAGATGTTGAAGTTACTTTAACAGATGGAACTGTTGATCCAATACAAATTACTTCTACAAGCGCAAGTGCTACAAGCTTCACTGATAATGATAACGATACCAAGATACAGGTAGAACCAACAACTGACGCTGATGAAATCAGAATGTTTACTGCAGGAACTGAAGCAATAAGAATTGACAGTACAGGAATAGTAGATCTAAAAACTGCAAAATTAACTATCAATGGTAGTGCAGGAACTAATGGACAAGTATTACAAACAGATGGTTCAGGTAATATTTCTTGGGGCGATGCAGGTGGTTCTCTTGCTGCTAATGACTTAACAGATGTTGATACAACAGGTTTAGCTTCAGGCGATAGCTTAGTTTACAATGGTACAAACTTCGTTGCACAAAGACCTACAAATATTGAAGATGCTGATGGAGATACAAGAGTTCATGTAGAAGAAAGCTCTGACGAAGATAAAATAAGATTTGATACAGGTGGTAGTGAGAGATTTGTTATGGATACAAATGTTACTGCCTCTGCACAAGGTGGTTTCTTCCTACATAGACAAACATTAGCTTCAGGAGAAAGTTTTACCATTGCATCTGATACAGGAACTGTTGCAGCAGGTCCAATGGATGTAGAAGGCACATTAGATATTGCAGGAACTTTGGTGGTCGTATAATGGATATATTTTTCTCAGCTTTAATAGGTTTTGGTTTAGGTTGGGCGAGTGCTTGGATTGTACTATGCATACCTTTACTAAAGGAGACAACTGAAGAAGAGATAGATTATAATATTATAGAGAAGTCATTAGAGGATTTTGTTGATAGTCCTTATGATCCAGAAAACTATTTAGGGAAGGCTGAAGGAACTAAGTAATGTCAGAACTTAATGTAGATACAATAAATGAACAAACTGCTGCTAATGGTGTAACGATAGATGGTGTATTGATTAAAGACAGTGAAATTGCAAGTTCTTCTATTACAGGTTTAACAGATGGTGTTAATTTTTCTTGCCAACAATTTAGATTAACTGCAAGTCAAACTACTACTGGTGCTGGTACAGACATAACCTCAGGTTGGGAAGTTCCAGATAACACATTACAAGCAAACTTTGGTAATAATGTATCAGAATCTTCTGGTATATTTACATTTAGTAAAACAGGTTTTTATAAAGTAGAAGCAGTAGTTAAAGGTCAAAATGGTACTGCTGGCTCTGCACATCATATATTATACATTGTAACTTCAGATGATAATTTCAGCACTGAAGCACCTATAGCAAGAGCTATAACTCAAGAAGGTGGTAATGGAGACACTGCATATACATCAGCAGTACTAGATATAACAGATTTAACAAATCATAAGGTCAAATTTCAATATTACAATAACAGTGGCGAAATAGAAGGAGACACTAACCAAAATAGAACTTTTGTAACATTTACAAGACTAGGAGATACATAATGGCTAGTGAAATAAAAGTAGATACTATATCAGAGAATACTTTAGCTAATGGTATCACTATAGATGGTGTCAATATAAAAGATGGTGCTGTTGTAGGTGCTTTACTAAAAGACTATGCTGAAACAAAACAATCATTATCTAGTTCTTCAGGTGTTGTAACTATTGATATGGCAAATGGAAACACAGGAGCTATAACTCTAACAGAGAACATATCTGATATTGACTTTCTGAATGTTCCAACTTCAGGAGTTTCAACTTTTACTTTACAAATTACACAAGATTCTACTGATAGGACAGTAGCTATAAATGCTGTAACAGTTAATGCAGGCTCAGATGTAACTGCAAAAACTACAGCAGGTGGTGGCTATACAATGTCTACAGGATCAGGAGCTATAGATTTAGTAACATTTTTATTTGTTGATGCAGGTACACCTTTACTAAACGCTTTACAAAACTTTAGTTAGGAGTAGATATGCCATTAGGTAGTGCAAGATTTGGACTTCTAGGTGGAGCAGATTTAGGAAAACTTAAACTTATCCAATCACAAGATGTTTCAGGAGTTTCTAGCGTAGCTTTTGAAAGCATTGAGGAGAGCACTTATGATGTTCATTTTATGACTTTTTTCTTAGAAAGAGATAGCACAAGTGGTACAGGTTGGTTTGGTGTACAGTTTAGAGAAAATGGTACATACGAAACTGCAGATGTTTACGATTCAGCTTCTATTTGGGAATCTGTAACTGATGGTGGTAACTATTCAAACACTACAGGAGATAATGTTGCTAGATTAGGAATAGGAACAAGCTATACGATTAGTTGTGCAGGATATATATATTTTTACAATTTAGGGGATAGTTCTGTTCATTCAGGTCTTACTTTTCATCATATGTGTCCCAATACAGGTGGTACAAGTTTTGGAAGTAATGGAGGAAGTTTGTTGCCACAATCTAGCACAGTAGATGGTCTAAGGATTAAGTTTGATGTTGGCGACAATATAAGTGGATATGCAAATTTATATGGATTGAGTGCGTAATGAGTTCTTTAAAATTAATTAGTGAAACAAATGCTGATACATCAACAACCTCTATGGAAATCAATAATGTGTTTTCTAATGACTATAAAGTTTACAAAGTAGTTTCTACTCTTCGTTTTCAAACAGCAGATAATGATGCATACATAAGATATATGAATAGCAGTGGTGTTATAACTTCATCTAATTATGATACAGCTAGCCATATGTATAGGTCTCACGATTCTTTGCTGTTAAGACCTACAACTAGAACAAATCTTAACTATGGTGGTTATTTTACACTTACAACAGGAACTACAGGTGGAGGCACAGTTGAATACATTTACAACCCTTTTGATTCTAATTTATACACATTAGCAATAAATCAATCAATAGGACATTTAGCTAGTTATGGCTCTTATGGATTAAAAACAATTAGGGCATATAAAAATCAAGAAAGTATCACAGGTATAAATATTTACAATGGAAACGCAAGTAATAATTTTGGTGGGGGAAAAATAAAAATTTATGGAGTATCAGAATAAATGAGTAGCTTAGAAAAAATATCAACTACAACAGTATCTAGTGCTGTATCTAGCGTTTCATTGACAGGTATTGACAGCAACAATGTTTATGTCGTTATGTATAACGATGTACAACCTGCTACAGATGCTCAAAAACTACAAGTAAGATTTTTAGCAAGTGGAACTGCTAATACCACAGCTAATTATGCCAAAGCTGTAAGAGTGTTAAGAACTGATACTGACCCAAATATACAGGGAGACAATGGTCAAACAAGTATAACTTCTTTAGACCAAGGTGGAACAGCAACTGAAGAAACTATGTCTGGAATACATTACTTATTTAACTTTAACAACGCTTCGGAAAGAAGCACTATCACAATAGAAGGCTCAGCTAGAAGTTCTATTGGAGAATTAAATGCAAGAAATGGTGGGGGATTTTTAGCTGTTAACGAAGCCCACAATGGAATACAATATTTTTTTGCAAGTGGAAATATAGCAAGTGGTGTATTCAGCTTGTACAAAATCAAACAATAAGTGTGTTAAAATAGGAGATATATGGCTACATTAGAAGAAATCAAAGCAGATATAAGAACTGAATTACAAACTCTAAGAGATGGAGATGGTATTTACAAATTAGTAGATAATGTAAGAGTTGAAATTACAGATGAAGATTTTGAACAAATGATTAATGACAGGGCAGAAAATAGCTTTGACCAACAAAACAATGGTTATAAATATGCAAGGCGTGATGCTTATCCATCTATACAAGAGTTTATGGAAGCCTATACAGAAAAAGAAATAGGTGGAGATTCAACTAAGTGGGATGCTTATGTTGTTAAATATAATCAAGTAAGAACAGATAATCCAAAGCCAGGAGAATAAATGTCAATATTAAAAGTAAATGAGATCAGACCAAGAACTACAGGAGCTAGTGTAGATTTTACTGTACCTGTAGGACTTAAAGCATATACTACAAGCGAAAGAGACGCTTTAACAGGAACTTCTGCAGGCGAGGTAATCTTCAACTCAACAACCTCAAAATTGGAAGTGTATAATGGTAGTAGTTGGGATTCAATGTCATCTGGATCTGCAGGTGCAAGCCTCGGATTAGTAGTGGCACTTAGTTAAGGAATTATTATGGCTGAAACATTTAAAAATGCTTATCAAGATATTACAAGTACAGCTAGTACTGTATATACCTGTCCTGCTTCAACTACAGCAATAGTTTTAACTCTTAGGATCACAAATATTGATGGTACAAATGACGATACAATCACAGCAGATGTTATTGATAGCGATACAACAACTAACGCAAGATTAGCTTATACAATTACAGTTCCTGCTGATTCTACATTAGAACTTGCAGGTACTTCTAAAATAGTCCTCGAAGCAGGGGATTATATTCAATTACAGGGTGGTGCTGCTTCAGGAGATCTTGAAGCATTTGCTAGTATTCTTGAGATAACCTAGGAGCTCTAAATGGCTCGTAGAAGACTGCCTCGAATATTCGGATATAGAGGTAAGCCCCCAGAAACTCGTGAAGCAAGTGAGTTAAACACTTCAGATTCAGAAACCTTATCAGGTAAATTTACTTCAGAAGAAGACTATGGACTTAAAATAGCTAATGTTTATGGATTTACTGCACCTACAGCTACAGGTGGAACAACATATACAGTTACATTAAATGATGTTACTTACAAAATACATCAATTTTTATCTTCAGGAACTTTTTCGGTTACAGACACAGGAACTGTTTCTTTATTTGACTACATAATTGTTGCAGGAGCAGGTGGTGGAGGAGGAGTAATTGGTGGTGGAGGTGGTGCAGGAGGTACAACCTTATACACTACAGAAGCATTTTCTACAGGCTCTTTTTCAATAGTTGTAGGTGGAGGAGGTTCAGGAGGCACAGGTTGGAACACAGGAACTCAAAGAGGATTTAAAGGTGGTACAACTTCTGCTTTTGGTAACTCTGTTACAGGTGGGGGTGGAGGATTGCCTCATGGAGGTGCTGATACTAACACTTCACAAAAAAATGGAGGTTCTGGTGGAGGGGGAACTTCTTATAGTGCGGGAACAGGTATTGCAGGACAAGGTAACAATGGTGGTGGAGGAAATGGAAACAATGGTGGGGGTGGTGGAGGAAAAGGCTCTGCAGGAAACCCTAGTGGAAAGAATGGTGGTACAGGTTATGATATATCAAGTTATTTTGGATCTACTGTTGGTAATGGAGGATATGTAGCTTCTGGTGGTGGAGGAGGAACTCGTTCTGGTTATGGAAGTGGTGGAGGTGCTTCTGCAGGAGGAGGAAAATCAGGTACTAACTCTACATCTACAGCAGGTTCTGGCACAGCCAACACAGGTGGTGGTGGAGGTGGAGGAGGATACCACACAGGTTCTGGTTCAAGAATTGGTGGCAATGGTGGAAGTGGCTTAGTATTAATTAGATATCAATGGACAGGATAATATGGCTCATTTTGCACAGTTAGACGAAAACAATTATGTCGTAGAAGTTGTCGTTGTTCCTAACGAAGAAGAACATAGAGGCGAAGAATTTTTACATGAATTAGGTTTAAAAGGTCGTTGGATACAAACTTCTTATAACGCAAACTTTAGAGGTTTGTATGCAGGTATCGGAGATTACTATAACGAAAGTATTGATATGTTTGAAAGACCAGGACATTACCACCACCCTGAGACAGAGGACGATATAAATGCCTAAATCAATTAATTATAATTACATAGGTAAAACCCCAGAACACGATGAAATAAAACAATTAGAAGGTAAGTTTGATACACAAATGGCTGCTCAACAAATTGACATTAACACTTCTGATGTTATACCAGATATTTCAACTAATCCTTTAAATATATATGTTCCAAGTACATTTAATGATTCCACAAAAGTTTGGGCAGATTATATGGGCAATAACAATTCTAGTGGTTACAGAGGTAGTCCTTCTTATACAACAGGTAGTTCATCTAACAACGCAACTAATATAACCGAATGGGTTCAGGGAAATACTTCAGCAGGAATACAATTTAGCCATACTTCTTGTAGTTCAGGATATACAGGCTTTACTATATCAAGATATAATGGTACCGAACAAAGAATTTGGAACTCATCTTCTGGGAATTGGCTTTCAGGTTTTTGGAGTGGTAAAGCACCTGTAGCATATCACGAAGGTTGGATGACAGACCAATCTGATAGAGCAGGTACGAGTTGGGTTATATGTGTAGACCAATACAACTATTTTAGAGGATATTATAATGGTTCAAATTATGGTGGTACAGGTGGTAATAACAATAATGGTGGCTCTTGGACATTAAATGCAGGTGGTAATACAGAATATAGTGATTGGGCTTGTTATGGTTTCTGGTATTACAACACAACATTAAGTTCATCAGATAGAGACCAAGTTATTTCTTATTTAAAAAATTTAGTTGGGATTTCATAATGAAAAAAGTTATGTTTTTGTTTGAAGACCATTTAGATATGATTGATTGGACTGAAGTTATGGAAACTTCAAGAAATACACTTCGTTGGAATAACGCAGGTTCTTTAACATTTGTTAAGTGGATTGGAGAAAACCCAGAATGTATAAATAATATATTAGAAGTTTCTAGTTATCAGATATACACATTAGAAGAAGCACTAGAAATATTAAAAACAGATGAATGGGTAAGTGATGTAAGTGAGTAATACTAAATATGGATATATCGGTGGTGTAGAATCTTCTCAAGGTGGCTCTGGAAACTCAGGTGTGTTTTCTACTTCAGAAGTACACGACTTAGTTTTAGATGATTTATATGGAGTAAATAAAGTTACAAGAGGACTTTTATTTGAATATGACGCAAAAGATGGTGGTATGAGTGGCACTTCAGTTTTAGATATATCAGGTAATGGTTTAAATGCTACAGCCTACAATGGTTTATCTATAAGCACTTCAGGAACATACGATTATGGTGGTGCTTTTAATTTTGATAGTGCCAATGATTATATACAAAGAAACTATACATCAGGTATGTCTGGTTGGACAACTAAGCAAACAATAGTTCATATTATGAGAACAGGGGATATTAGTGGTCGTAGAAATATTTGGGACCAAGCCTATGGTGGTTTAGGAACTATGACACACGAGCCAGCAGATACAATAAATTATTTTTATGGAACTAACAGTGGTAATAATAGTCCTTACACATCCCTTAATACTGGAAGTCTTACTTCTTTAAATAATGTAGTTGTTATGCACTTAACAAGAGCTTCAGGTGGTCAAGTAACTTGGTATAAGAATGGTTCTCAAATAGCACAACATGATACTGCTTATACAACAGCAAATGGTAGTCAAAATGTAAGAATAGGAATTGGATATACAAATGATTATTGGGGTGGAAAAATGTATGTAATTAAAGCATATACAGAAGCTTTAACTTCTGCTGAAGTGGCTCAAGAATACAACTATTATAAAGCACGATTTGGGCTTAGCTAACACTATGCAAACCCATAATTCAGTCTGTTATAATAAGAAAAGATATATATATCGAGGGATAATTCATGGCTAATAGAAAACACCTAATTAGAGTTGTTACAACTGCAGGAGATACAACAGGTTT
>Ga0208645_1000487_pt1 | contig 42038 bp, 45 predicted proteins | sample VirMetDEL_Sep_01_FD_184519 | JGI IMG/M metagenome (GOLD analysis project Ga0208645, IMG submission 184519) | Aqueous microbial communities from the Delaware River and Bay under freshwater to marine salinity gradient to study organic matter... | ecosystem: Environmental > Aquatic > Marine >... | reverse complement strand
GTCAGAAAGTACATAGTGACTATATACTTTCTGACGAAGAAATAAAATTTTCAAAACTTTTTAGATTGGTCAAAGTTAAAGTTAGTCAAGGAGAAAAACAAAAAGAATATTCCGCAAGACTTCCAGTTGATATATCAAATCCTGTCAGAATGCAAAATGGAATGACTGCAAAAGGCGATGATAGGCTAGAAAACATGGAACATATTTTTCCAGGTATCTACAGAATAGCAACTATAGATGATGATCTTTCTCTGACACATTCTGTGCTAAAACTTGTCAATGAAAACTACAGGAAAAGTAATATGGGAAAAAGAAAGACAATGGCAGATAAATCTTCTGTTATAGAAAATATGGATCTTGATCAACTTTCAGATTCTATTGGTCATAGTATTGTTGTGTATGACAAAGATAAGAGCAAGAAAATATATGGAAAAGGAAAAGAAAAAAATATACTTCTCTATATCAATGAAGATGAAACATACGAACCATTGGTCCATATCGACCCTGATAATCCAGGAAAGATGAGTACTATATTCTCCAAAGATTCTGTACTAGTTGGTTAAAAGTATCTCTTTTTATCTAAAAAGAGATGCAAAATCAAACAGTTTCCTATCCATTAGGAGATCTTGAAAAAAAACAACAGATACTGACAAATGACTGGTTACCAGAAGGTTATGAATTTGTTAGATTTGGTATCCAGAGTAAAAGATATATGTTCCTAAGATCTCTTGCATACAATACGGTGGAAGAATATAGAGAATCTGAAAACGATGAAAAAGATATTATAGTAAAGAGTGTTGCAAAACAAATAACTGACTACTTTAGCTCAGAATCAAAACTGTCACAAAAAGAGATTTCAAAAAACATTGTAGAATATATTCTTAATGATATTGGAAAGGAATCCGTTGAAAAAGAAAAGTTGAAGATACACATCCCAGAAAGTGGTAACATATTAGGCACAGTTTTTTCCTTAGGAAGTAATCATGCTTATCCTTTTTTCTATGGAGAACTGGCAGAAAATCTCAGAAAAAAATATACTCCTCGTTCAAAACTTTTTACAGTGAATGGTTATGAAAATATTAAAGATTATATGTATGCAAGAATTTTTTATCGTTCAGGGAAGAATGAACTGCAAAAAATAGAAGAGATGATTAGAGATGGAAAAACTACATGTGAATATGCTTTATCGAAGACAGAAGAGTTTAAAATTTTGAAAAGAAGGATGTTGAAATCATATCCCGATGAGATAGTTAAATTGATAAATGATGACTCTAATTTTGAATACGACGACGAAGAAATGCAGGTTATAACCGATGTCCTAAGGACAAATATATGTATTTTAAGAGCATGGTCGGATAATGTATCTGTTGAGAAATATTATATTAAAAATGAGACATACCCAACCCTCTTGTTCTTTTTGATAAAAGAAGGTTACTATGGACCAGATGGTTCATATACTTCCAACAGATATCTTCCTGGAAGTATTCTTGTAAATGGAAGATTAAAATACATACTTAAAAGCGGAAAAGATGATCTTATCATATATCAACTCATGAAGTATGATATCACAACTAATTCAAGTATACTTGAATCCAACTATTCAAGATATATCGAAAATCAAAGAAAAGGAATCGCCACAACAAAAACAACCGAGTTAGAAGAAATTGATATTCCAGAATATGGTAGACTCCAACAGTTAATCCAGGACGATGGAGATGTAGATGAAATATCAAAAATTATAGGAGAGCTTGATATATAATAATGTTTAATGATACCAGAACATAAAAAAACATGTTCAAGTATGAAGAAAATATTAAAAAATGTTCAACCCTGGCAGAAATGCATCTTCCGGTAGAAGGAAAAGAGATTAGAAGTTTTCATCAGATTTCAAAACACAAAACGGGTTGGTATCTTTCCGCTTGGAAAAATATGAAAAAAGAAAATACACCCATTAATCCTGAACTTGTAAGATATAAAGCTGATACATATCCATATCATGGTTTATTTCAAACTTTACTTTCCACTGTAGTTCCATCTATCAAAGTTAAAAAAGAGTATATGGATACTCACAAAATACGTTTTTGTGATGATCTTTTTGTTAATATGATCAGTGAATTTTCTTTAAGTTTTAATGGAAAAGAAATTTTCAGAAGCAATATGACTTCATTGAAAATTTCAGAAAGAAATAAGAAAGAAGAAAAAGAAATTGGAAATCTATCCTGCTTAACAAATTGGACAGATAAGATAGATTCTTGTCCAATAAGTATCAGGCTTCCATGGCCTTATACTCATGATAAAAGCGACTATTTCCCCCTTCAACTATGCGGAGAAAAAGACATTCTAGAGCATACGGTTGATTTTAGACTTGACATCAAGAATTTTCTGTTGATGGAAAAAGAAGGAGAAATGATAGATCTTGACACTGAGGTTCTTGATATTCAGTCCAATATAGAATCTTTCCCTGTGCCAGAAATGGAAGGACTGTACACAAGTCTCACAGAAAACGAATGTCAACATGGGGCATGTGTAGGAGATCCAAGAAATCAAAAACCAGATATCTATATCAAAACAGAAAGTTATATAGAAAAACAGGATCAATGTCTTGGAAAAAAAGTATTTTTTAAGTTTGACCAAGAAGGAAAAGTTCCTGTGAACAGAATATACTGGGGTTCTGTTAATGAAAAAATGTCCAGAGAACAGAAGAATCTTATTTTTGTGAACAGAAATGGGAAAAGTACTGTTCGCAAAACTTCTCTCAAGGATAATGCGGGTATAATATATGACAAAAAAGAAAGTTACAAGACAGAAAAAACATATCATCTGGGAAAAAACTACAAAACTTTTGAAGGAATCAGTATATGGGAAAATAATATTCTTGAGACGGAAGACTCAAGAAAATTTTCTCCCTCTATCCTGATCGATGAAGGGAATATGACAATATATTTGTCAGAAGAAGAACACAAAGAAGATAGATACACCGTATTTGTAATTGTTAAAAAAATAGTCAGATATAGATTCACTAGTTACCCCCAAAACCAAGAAGAAAGACTAAAAAAAGGAGCTACTCTCACAATGTTGTAGTAGAAACAATCAGAATAATATTTTTTTTTCTAAAATGCAGAAAAAAAAATATCCCTATAAATTACATTCTATTCCTACGATCGGAGATGGTTCTTGCTTTCTTCACGCAGTGATCGGAGCTATTTCCCCTTGTTACAAGTTTTCTAGTCATGGAGAAAAAATCAGATTGGTAAGACAGATGAGAAAAGAACTTTCTTTGTTAATAGATGAAAAAAATAGAGATGGAAAAACTTATTATGAAATTCTCAGCAGAGGACAGTTAAAAAATCTTTCTGAACACCTAGACGAAGTTAAACTAGAAAACATGAAAAAATTCCTTGATTCTAATTCGTGGTTTAGCCATCTATATGTAGAATTCATATCAGAAGTTTTTGAAATTGATATATACATAGTAGATTATAACACAAAAAGACTTTATAATTTAGGGGACGATGAACTTTTTTACAAAGATAGGAATAGTATCATCATTGGCTACGACGGGTGTCATTTTGAAACTTTGTCGGTGCTCTGCTCCAAAGGAAAAAAGAGAACTTATTTTTCTGGTCGGTCTCCCGTAATTCTGAAATTGAAAAACTTATTATACATCAAATAGTAAAAACTAGGCACAAACAAGTATAAAGGAAAAGCTTTTACAAAAAAATGAACGTCTCACCGGTTGTACGAGCAAGTAAGCAAGACAAGCAGTTGACTCAGGCCGAGTTTAACTCAATGGTAGATCTTATGAGAGATTCTATCAAGGCCATCATAGCGCTTGACAACGAACGTACTAAGAGAGGGCCAAATCACAAACTTGATATTAAAGGTCACAAGATTGGAAAAAAAGATATCAATAATTTCTGGAAGGCTCTTCTGTATCAAATGAACAGTCTCAAGAAGTTTTATGCTAATCGTAAGAAGAACAAGTCCAATCGAGGACCCAACAACCAGCTAAAGACACTGCACTACGTCTCTGACCAATGGATTACTTTTATCGAAGGAGCCGATCTTGGTCTTGTGGATCCAAGTGATTCAGATAGTGCTCAACTTTCAGATGCCATCTCTCTTATCACAGAGAAGCATATGGCAAATGCTGGTATTCTTACATCTCTACTATCGAGATACATTCGTCACAATGAACTCAAGCGTCAAGTAGAAGGAGAAGCAAGTCGTTATGTCCCAGATAGTCGCATGAAGTCTGCTCTAAGCACAAGCGAACTTCGTTTCTTTGGAGAAAAGATTGCCGATCGTGGTTATCCAGAGACTCTTGATGAACAAAAGGTTTCCAAGATCGAAGAGTCTATCAAGTTTGGAAAGAAGTCTGCTTTTGCAAGAATTTCTGAACGTGTTAGTGGAAAGGACGAAGAGACAAGCGTTCCTGTCTATGACAAGAAAAAGGGTCTTCTGTTTACATCAATGATGATGTTCAACAGTCTTTACAGGATTCCTCCAGAGCTTAACACTCAAGAGGAACGCGATGCTCTTGTTGATGAAGAAAATGTTCAGATGGCTGCTGAGCTAAGCTCGATTCTGAAGAACATTACTCGTTACTATCATGACCAGGACAAGAAAAAGAAAAAGAATATTCTAGATGCTTAAATACATATGAATAAAATATTTTATTCATCTTAAAATGGCAAAAGAAACTCTCAGTAGAGATACTCTTAGCAGAAAAACTCATTCTATTGCAGGAACTAACATGGTCTATGTAAAAATATGGCATATCACTGTATTCATTTTCCTTTTTTCATTTCTAACACTTTTTACATTTTTCTACGTTTTTCAACCAACAACATTACTCGGAACAAGGGACTGGCTTTTTTACAGCGGTAGTGGAGGAGTCAGAAAAACCAATAACAATTCAGAAAATAACAGTGAACCCAAGTGGCTGAGTGACAGAGGAAGGGTTACAATTTTTGCATGGGCAATCGGTCTTGGAGCAGCCATTGCTTTATTTTTCCATTTTATAATGATATTTACCTAAAAACCAAAAAGTTGTTTTCCAGTTGTTACCAAAAGTATAACTATCACAAACAGTAATATCAAACTTGAAAACCATACTTCTTTTTTTTCTTCCATCTTTTAATTCTAGACACAGAATTAAAATTAGTACACTTTGTATACAAAATCTTCACGTTTAGGAATGTCTATTTTTTCTACGTCTATCTCTATAGAACCTTCTTCTCCACAATCTTCCATACAAACATTATCTCCTGACCATATTTTTTTTGCATCTTCTATGTCAATATATTCTTTTCCAAGTGTTTGATTCACATAATTATGCATGTTAACCGTCCAGATAAAAAGTTCTAGTTCATTTTCTCCTTTTATCACTATAGGATGATCGATTAAGTATTCCATTGCATGTTTTCTACATTTCATACAGGGAAAAGTATAGATATCGTTTTCAATTATTTCTTTGTTTCTTTTTTGATCTTTTGGTTTTGTATGGTTAAGGGTTCTGATATGCCACGAGGCCCAAAAACCCGGACCGATTTTTTTGGGATCAGACGCGTCTGACGACATTTTATATGGCATGATCCTTTATCAAAAGAGGAAAATCGGCTTCTTTTTCATCTTCTCTGTCAAAACTAATCATATCTTCGGTAACTTTTTGGGTCCATATATGGGAAATACTTATTTTTTCAGAAACATTAAACTCTAAAGTTTTCCCAAAGTCAATATTTTTTCCTTCAATTATTTTTCTCTCATTTGGTTTTATCATATTGTATATGGAAGATATATTATCAAGTTCGTCTATATAGAAAGAAAAAAGAGAAAAATTATTTTTTATCATTGTCATATTCTGAAAGTAAGATCTAGAATAAAATTCTTCTAGTTTTTCCATAACTGTATATTTTGTAAGATCAAAAACAGTGAGTGTATCATAGTCATATATAATATACATTTGTTCGCTTATCATTAGCAGTTCAGTGACCATGAGTAAAGTATTTTCTGTATTTCCATTATATCGATGATAGTATGATATTCCAGGGGGAAGTTTTTCCACATATTCCATTCTACTCACCAAAAATATATCTCCTTTCATATTTTTAATATCTTCATGTTCAAGTTCGTTATCGGTGATAACTATGTTTATATTTTTACAATCTTGTTGATTTTTAGCTTTGTGATACATTCTTAGAAATAATTCTGGAATAATATGTACTGGAGAATATTCTGGTGATAAGATGTTATCATATTCTTGTGTTACTATTAAAGAAGACTTGAATATATTTGAAAAAATATCCTTTTCTATTATTTTGTATACAGTTTCAAGGTCAAAACTAGTTGGAAGTTTTTGAAAAGTCAGATTTTCCAATCTGATTATTTTTTTGATACCTTTTCTGTTCTTTTTTGTATCTGGAAGTGTCAAAACTTCAGGTATGTTGATAATACCTTTTCTTTTTCCAAGCATCACAACACACATCAACATCAATATATAAGGATGTCTTTTAATTTTTATCTTAGTCTCGTGTACTTTATAGTTTTTTTGATCTTTACAATCCCCGGTTGGATCTACATATATACAAGATTCTTTTTCATTCTGATATGAAGAGAAAATATTGTATTCGCCCCGATCTGATAAACTACTAACAACTGTGTTCATATGAAAAGACACAAGTTGTTCTAAAGACATATCTTCTAATTTAGAAAAATCGGGTTTTGCCACTAAACCTTGATATATACCTTTGGTAAAATAGTGTTGAAGGGGTATATCTGTTTTATATTTTTTGGAATACCATTTTGTATCAATCATGTTTTCAAAATTCATATGTTTTTGAAGAACTTTTTCCCATTGACAATACATCACTTCCATATTTTGTCCGTTTCTGCATGTAGAAAATTTATGACCGACCACTCCTTTTCCAAAAATAGCTGAAAAACCTCCCAATTTTTTGATTTGTATGCAAAAATCTGCATCTTCTCCCCAGAAAGGAGAAAAATTTTCATCGATTGAAACTTTATCCAATAGTTTTTTTCTGAAACATTGACACCATCCAGCTACTTCATCTACCATATTATATTCATTTTTCTTTTCTCGAGGAAGTTGATTGACAACATATTCTATATATACAGATGGAAAATAAGGATGGTTACCCCCACTTCCTCCTAACATCCATAATCCTTTCTCTTTTCCTCCTTCCCATGGAAGAGGTTTTAGGTTTCTCTGAATAGCTTGTACCATATACCTGGAATCTAAAACCATAATATCAGAATCCAAAGATATTATAAATTCTCCCCGAGCCTCTCTAAAAAGTATTTTTCTCCCTCTAGCAACTCCGGTATTCACCGGAGAATATATAACAATAAGTTTAGAAAAATTTCTCTCTATCTGGGCTAAAAATTCTAGAAGAGGTTTTTGAGTAGAACCATTGTCCATTATTATTATTTCCAGTATTTCGTCCATGTAAAAAAAGTCAAACATACTATGAAAAGCTCTGAAAAACTTTTCATAGTTGTTGTATGTTAGCATTACTATAGACATAGACATATTGTTATTCTTTTTCGACTTTTTCTTCTTTAACAGGTCTGGGATAGTCATATAGATTTGATTTCATGAGTATATAACATGCTTCAGACTGACATATACTGTCTCCCATATCGTCTTTCTTTTTTGCTGACTCAATACATACTATATATTTTTCTTCTGCCTCTTCATCTCTTTCCTCTAGCAAAGATATAGCTTTTTTGTAACACCATTTTTTGTAGTCTGGTTTCTTCATTTTTGGAGGACACTTGAGAACTCTTGTCTTAGCGGTGGGTACCAACTCAAAAATGATTGGCCTTTTCCCTTTGTTTCTGACAAAAGTAGAGAAAAATGATATAAGATGCTGACCCATTCTGGTGTTGGGGATACTCATAACCATTTGTTTTTCTATCACTATATAGTGACTTCTGGAAAATATCTTGGTTTTTTCTTCTAGTTTTTCAAGTTTTTTGATAGAAGATATGTAGTGATTTTCATCTTGATTAAATTCCATTCTTGATAGAAAAATACTTCTCTTTGTATCATTCAGCATATTAATTTTTTGTACATATATACCGCAATTTTTAATACCCGGATCAATAGAGGTCATTATGATGGATTCTCCGTCATATACCGGAGATGGATCGTCATGAGGGTTAAAAATATTAAACGGAGATGCAAGAGAACCATCTATGGGATCTTTTCCCCCTCTTCTTCTATATTTTTTTAGAGGCATTTAATTATTCTTTTTTCCTTAATATAAAATGAAAGAGTATTTTGCCTTCTATGTTTTGTTTGTTATTTTGATAGTACTTTTGATATTCGTTCTATTATTATACAGTGACTATAAGACAGCGACCATTGTCCCTGGACTTGCAGATTCTTATTTTAAAGTGAAGTCTTTTGATGAAAATGACAACAGTTTGACCATACAAAATAACAGTGGTATAGCTGGATTTGACAGTTCTCTGAGTCTTGTAAACACAAATCAAGTAAACTATAAACCTCTTCAGGGAGATGAAAAAAGGAGACTGAGAGGGGTCTTTACTCTTGTTCTCTCAAGTAGTAATCCGGCCGGGGATAGCATATCTCTCCAGATAACAGATGTAGATTCTGACGTTACTGACTACTCTGATCATTTTATTCCATGGGGTATCGGCTGGGGACCGACAGTTGTAAGAATGGTTTTTGACGTTCGAGAATATCCTTATAATGATAGAACACATCTTATAGGTGTAAATATCAAAGCTCAAAATAAAAACACCACAATCGAAACACTGTTACTGAGAAGTGCACATATTTCATATTACTAGATAGTATATATCTATAGATATATTATCACTTGGCTGTGTCAACAAGATAGATACGATGTTCTCCAAAATCTCCAATCTTATGCCTGATCTGAAGATAACCATCTTCTTCAGATGTTATCTTCACAATACTATTAGTGGACATTCCACTAATTTTTTGAAGAGCTTTTATTGTACTTCCACTTACTTTTGTCTCAAAATACTGTTGATCGTCAATATCTGTCTGGGGTATTTTTCCAAAACCACCTTTCTTTGTCGTAGCTCCATTACTGGAATAGTTTTCCAGAAAAAGACCGTTTTTCAAAACTCTAAAAGAGGTATGACCAGAATCTTTCGTCATACCTTTAATGGATGTACAGAATTCTCCGGTATCTATTCTCACGTTTGGTTTTTCTGAAAAATCTTCAAAACCAGACAAATCATATTCTACAGTTTGATATTTTCCAGATTTTATCCCTGATCTGATAGTGGCGTTACCCTTAATGGTAACATGGACAATATCGCTTGCAGTTGTCTTGTGAAACATAATACTGCATGTTTTTGATATAGTTTTTAGAAATGTCTTCACGAGTTCAATATTGAATTGCTCAACATAACAAGATTCTGTCTCTTCATCTCCCTGAATATTCACAAGATCTGGATCTAGATAATAGTCTATTATATCATCCGTATATATATCCATAGTACTTATCAGGCGTCTTGAGTTTTTGGAACCCCCTGTTCCAGTGACAATAGATATATCTTTTTCTTTGAAATAGAAAGGAATTCCGTGTATGATTAGTTTTTCATAAAATTCTAGCACTTGCCTGACAACATATCCTGCAGTGAATTCTGCCTTGAAGATCAGTTTTTCAATGGGTCTTTCTATTTTTTCTTTTACGTCCTCTAATTCTATTGGTTCCATTTTTTCTTGATCTGTTTCTTAAAACCTTATGGAAAGAACTCAAAATCAGTATGTTCCCATAGTTCAAAACTACCGTCTCCGAGAACCCTTTTAACCTCATACCTAGGAAGTTTTCCAAGTTCAAATTCTCTCAGAGCAATCTCATCAGATCTTGTGATATTTTCTTTCTTGATAATATCTTCGATAGTAGATCTGTATCCTTCATTGAGTTGATCTACCCTTTTTTCAATGATTTTGCTTTTCTCAAAAGTGTACATTATGGGAGGGGTGATCTTTTTTTCGTTTGCCTGGGAAGTTACAATGCTAAGATCCATTTTTAGTCCTGGTTAATTATTAAGATATCATTTTTCAAAACAAATAATATCATGACTACGAACCATATATAACTCTATTTTTCCTTTCTTTTTTACCACTTTTACCATTTTTTGATTTTCCTTCAGTCCATTTGGTTCCCATCTCGACTATCAGATCTTTCAAACCTCCTTCCATTCCTCCCATACCTCCCATCATATTACCCAGAAGATCGTTATTTCCAGAGTCAATATTTTTTGCTTCTCCTGATTCAATGTTTTCTGTTGTGATATGACTGTCCATGAGTTGTTCAATAACCTGTCTACATACCTCTACCATATCATCCCCTCCAACCCAGTCTGCAATAACCTTTACGGCTAAAAATGTAACTATGTTCCATCCCATAGCTGAGAACATTCTCCATTCTATGGAAGATTGTTCTCCAGTTCCTGTAGGATAAAAACTTTCTCCAAGTTCTATCAACAGAGATCTGTACCTATACATTCTTTTCATTTCAGACTTAGTGTATCCACTCATAGGAAGATTAAAAACCTGTACAGCAATAAGTTCAACTGCGAGAATTCCAATGATATACCATGTTTCATATTGACCAATATTCATATTGACATAGACAGACTTGATCAGTTCATGATAGTATTTATGTATTTTATTGAGTGATTTGCTTTCTGGAAATTCTATGTCATATTCTGGATAATTGATTGTTAGAGTTTGAAATTTTGACTTAAAACATTCAAAACATACTTCTTGGATCTTTTCAGGTTCATCATCATAATCTTGTTGTCCCGGAAAACTTATCAATTTTCTAACATGTTCGTTAACATCGTCATCGTCTGTAAGATCTACCTTTGGAGATCTTACTGGAGAAAAAGGAACTGGTTCTGGAGCAAGAAATCTATTTTTCTCTTCAGAATCTTCTTCTGATATATTTTTTATATTCCTTATTTTTTCTCTTCTAACAGGTGTCATAAATTTGATCACTGGGGTTTTAGCAACTATCCCTTCGTCAGAAAGTAGTTGAGGGGGATCAAAATCATCTAGTTTTGACACTTGGGGTGTCTGTCTAACTGTACTAAAAAGATCTTCATTTTCTTCTGTTAAGATCAGCTCATCTGACATTATGATTTTCAGTTTTTTAACGGAAAATCTTTATACTTGTAAACATATATTAATTTTGTTCATCTGCTCCATCTTCATGCGACGAAACTGTTCGAGTTGGTTCTTCATCTGGAGCTGCCGCTGCCGTCGAAGGTCCCGGCGAAGGAGAAGCTTCCTGTAGTGGAAAACCCGGAAGACCAGGGATACCTCCAGGATGAGAAGCTGCCTCTGCACTCATTTCTTTGAACAATGAGTTTAGAGCATCCATTGGATTTTCACTCTTGAAAATATCAGTAACCTTACCATGAACTTTCTTAAACTCTTCTGACATTCGAGGATCGCTTCCTATTTTGTTGAACATTTCAGTTGCCTCTCCTGGATTAAATTTCTTAAGAGCATCCATCAAAAAATTACCAGAAGACGAAGATGGAAGAGGTCTGCTTATATCTTCGATCGCCTCGATCATGATGTTGATATTGTTGGATATAAGATCCAAGGTTTCTTTGGTTTCTCCGTCATTTTTAACAGTGTGGAACATCGTTGCATAAAAACCGAGCATTATCTTGGGAGGATGAACACTTCTATTTTTCTTAGCATATTCTGTGATATTTTTGTATATGGTTGATATCGGAAGACAAAATTTTCCAAAGTTAAAATTTAGATCGTCAAGCATAAAAGAATCATGTGGATTGTTATCGTCATCGATAGCTTTTGAAATAATGTCAGTGTAGTTATTTTCGTAAATATCTTTTAGAATCTTTTCTCTAAATTTTTCTACAGCCCCCTTTTCTCTTAAAATATTCTCAAAAAACTCAGAGAATTCTTCTGACTGTTCAACATATTTTGGTTTGTCAGAAAGTCTGACACCTTTGAGTAAGGTATTACATGACAAGACCAAAGACCTTATAAAAAAGGCCAGTGATTTTGGCAAATTACTGATTAATGTTCGATCAAACTCAACCATTTTCTGGTACTTTTTATTTAAACTCCAGAATAAGCAAAATGGCCGACCCTGTCGAAGAACAGATCGATAATCAAGAATTCTTTGAAACATTCGAACCAGCTATTACTCCAAAACTTTTGACCAGAACATATATAGACTATCCTTATCTATCAGAACTTAAAGATGAAAACTTTAACACAGAATCTTCAACAATGATCAATATGATTGATTACGGAGAAAAAGCTTATTTTGTACTTTTTATGGATCAGACCCCCGAGTCTCAGAGATACCTGAAAATGTGGTTAAAAATAGCAGAACAGATAAAAAACGAGTATTGTGAAATTGCTTTTTGCAACATTAGATTTGAGAAAAAAATTGATGACAGTTTTAGAAAATTGTCAAAGAGAAGATATATTTCCCATCCTTTTTTTTGGGCTAGATATCGGACAACTCCATTTGCACTGGTATATAGGGATGGATGGCCTCAAGGTTTCTATAATGGTGGATTTTTTTTCCAAGATATACTTAATTTTTGCGCTACAGAAATATCAGATGAGACAAAGCCTTTGGACAAATACCAAAAAATTAGACCTGGATATGCAAGATCAATAAGACAAAAAGAAACAGAATTATTGCAAGATCTTGAAAGGGATAGAAAAAAAGAAGAAAGTAGAAGGAAAATGGATCAACTAAAGAAAACAAACCCAAAAGACGAGGTTATATCTCACGCTGTTTCATTTGACTAGATTCTTTTTGGCTCTCTTAAAAAGACCATGTCTATCAGAAACTATAAACAAAAGATATACGAACCAAAAGATCTTGACGATAGACTATACAATCTTATTCTTCCAAAACAAGCACTGGGTCAATATGTAGATGAAGAAACTACCGAAGCAGGGATTGTTATCACTTTTTTGGTAGTTTCTTTTTTGATAATGGGAGTTCTCTCGACCATCATATTCACAGACGAAGAAAAAACAAAAAGTATCAAACAAGCCGACAAAAATCAAATGACGGCTATCATGGTGATAAGTTGGACGATTTTTATATCTTTTGTGTTTCTGATGTTTGGCGCTACAAGATTCTTCAATATTTTTTTACTTGTATCTCTCGTCGCGGTATCCGCCATAACATACGAACAAGATATCAAGAGCAATGATAAAAATATGATCATAGCCATACTATCCATTTCATCTATATGTCTGGTTATTCTTACATACTATACATTTTTGTCACGAACTGTAACAGATTCAATAGAGTACAGAGAAAAAGAAAGAATACAAAGACTTCAAAATAAATATATGAGCAGAATAGAAAGAATCAGAGAACAATATCAAAATGAAAAAGATGATCTTGAAAAAGAAAAAGAGTTACTGACAGTGGAACTTGAGACGACCACTCGCGAAAGAAATGAACTTTCTAGAATCAAAGATAAAACACTCGATTAAAATTTTTCTTTTCAACAAAAAGAAAAATGTCTTCTACTATTTTTTCCCCTGATCAAATGACGTCAGGAAGTGGCGCTGTCAACCGGATAAGAGGAAAAGTTTTTAGCGGAGGTCCCTATACTCTATTGACCTTTATAGTTTTTGTCTGTCCAGTCATTATACTAGGTGTCTGTCTTGAAGACTCAACACTTGAAAAATCTTCAAAAGATGCACTGACAACATCTATAGTATTTTATTCTGTATTTTTAGGACTTTTTCTCACGGACAATCTTACACTTAGATCAAAAAAATTTTTTAACATGTTCCTTATCTTTATTTCGATAGCCATCTGTTTTGGCCTTGCATTTGCAAGCAAAGATGAAAGATACAAAAATTCCTTTTATGTCGCTATAGGTTTTATTGTTTTAGTGTCTTTTGTTGTATTGTACGCTGGTTCTTCCATATCGGACACTGAATTTTTGATAAACGCACCCAATTTGGGTAACTATATTAAAAAACTAAACAATCTCTCGATCGCCGTATCTGATAATGATGATATAAGTGAGAGTCTTAAAAAATCTATAGCTTCCAGACAAGAAACACTGTTTGAACTTTATGGAAAAATGAATGAAAATCCCGCTGATTATGTTCCGGCGTCAGGAACAAAATACTCAGAAATTGAAGATGAGTACAAAAATATAGATAGAGAAATTTTTGGTCAGTACGATGAAATTGCTAAAGAAAATACATCTGTTAAAAAACTGGTAGGAGCAGTCACGGGGGCGACCGGCGGGGTAAGCCAGGGCAACTATGACGTGTTCAGAGAGAAATATGCTCCCGAATTGAGGATGGTTGAAGATCTATTAAAGAAAAAGGCAGCAATCAACGCAAAAAGAACAAAAAATGCGAAGAAAGCAGCGGCAGGAGCAGCGGCAGGAGCAGCGGCAGGAGCAGCGGCAGGAGCAGCGGCAGGAAGAGGTGGAAGAGGTGGAAGAGGTGGAAGAGGTGGAAGAGGTGGAAGAGGTGGAAAAGGTGGAAGATGTTTTCCGGCCGGTTCTATGGTCAGTACTCCTTCTGGACTGGTTGCTATCGAGAATATCAATGTTGGGGATACTGTCTACGGATATACTGACGAATCTTTGGTCAAGAGTAAGGTTACTGAAGTATTCGAGCACAAAGAAGAAGACTACGATGACCATATAATAAATATTGAACATTCGCATGGTTCTCTTTCTGTAACCTCGAATCACAGTATTCTAACAAAGAGTAAATACGTTCAAGCCGGGTCTCTTTCCATAGGAGATGTTGTTTTTACCAAAAACGGAGAGTCAAGTGTCATCACTAAAATTTCATCTTGTCCAGACATAGATATTGTGTATAATATTGATGTGGAAAATGTTCATAACTATATTGTGGAAAATGTCAGAGTTCATAGTAAAGATGCCTATAAATTGTGGGAAAAAATATCTCATTGAAGAACTCCATTTTTTTTCAAAGAGATATTATTTCAAAACATAATAATTGGTAAATCATACCTATTATTCAAAAATGAATTTTGAATAAAGAGTTTTTAACACAAAAAACAAACAAGTATTAGTCATGCCAGTTGCAAAAACAAAAGACTTTAAGGTGGAGAATCTCTCCTTCGACAGGACCGATTTCGGTGAAACAAATGATGGAAAAAAGTTTTCAAAACATTTTTTCCGATATCGACAAGATGGATCAAAGGGTCCGGTAAGATTCAAAGGAGATTTTTCACTGGTGTTCAAAAACGGTCTCTATTTTGAACAAGGTGACAGTAAGTATAGAAAACTTATCGGAAGAGCTACTCTGGATCTTTCGGATGAAAAGACAAAAAATTTTGCTGATTCCCCAGACAGAGGAGTTGAAACAGGTTGGGTAAAAGTAGAAGATGTTAAAATGAAAGGTTTTAACTCTTTTGAAGCAAAAGATAACATACCCTACTATTCTGAGTCTACCGGAAAAGATGATGACAAGAAAGGAGAAATTCCAAAGGGTACTATCCTTACCTCGGATCAACAAGATGATGAGTTTTTTCATGTTTCTTTCGGAGGAGGTAAGAGCGGTATGCTCTATCTCCTCCGAAAGGCTGTGGCAAAACAACTATACAAAAACAGAAAAGCCACTGGCCTTGGTAAGATATTCAAAAGTGAGAAAGAACTTGAAAAATCTATCAGGTTTCCTCTTTATTTCAACACAGATGATGAAGGAAATGTTTCAGATACTGCCAGTTGGTTCATCAAGATCTCCTACAGGGAAGGAAAAGATGGATTTATGGCCAAGTTTAACGTGCCTGGTGTTAGAGAACTGACCATCGATGAGATGCTCAACAATTCTATCGCCGGGCGCCCATGTTTCTCAATGACGAATGTCTACCAAGGAGGTGGCAAATACAGCATGCAAATTTTTCTTTCTTCGCTTGTTGTCACTAACTTCGCCCCAATCGAGCGAGCCTCAGTGCAACAAGAAGACATCGACGAGCTCGCTGCTGATCCGGAATTTGTGGAAAGAATGAAATCCATGATTCCAGAAAAGCCTGTCTTGAGGAAAGAAAGAAAAGAAAGAAAAGATCAAGAGAATATCAAGGATATTCTTGCCCCGACTCTTAAGAAAGTTGAACTCGATGAAGATTCAGAAGACGAATCAGAAGATGGCGATGATGAAATCCAAGGAGTTCCCGAAGCAAGAGCTGCTCCCGAGTCAGAAGACGATGACGACAGTGAAATTCTACCAATCGTCAAGAAAGCTGAACCAAAAAGAAAACCGGTCGATTATGATGATGATGATGATGATGATACTGACAGCGATTAAATAATATATACTATTTTTTTAGCAAAAATCTAAGAAAATATCATAAGACCAAAAAATGGAAAAATTAAGATGACTACCCATTTCCAAAAATGGTCTATCGCATATCAACACTATATAGAACCCTGGTATAATGGATTCATAGCCATTTTTTTACAGAGAGGTATGACTGCTCCAGATAGAAATGAATTCTATTTTTTCTGTTATATAAACACAAGAAAACTATACGATCCAAAATACAAAAAAAATGTTCCAAGAATTGTACTGACCCCTCTGAGAGAGGAAGGACTAATGTTCAGGGAAGAATACTTATGCAAAAGAGAGCAGAATGAGTAGTATAAAAAGAAGAAGAAAAAAGATAAAAAAGAAATAACCGTTTTGATAAGATCCTTCTTCTCTATCAATAGAATCCATCTCTTGATAGTCTTTTCTGAGTCTTTTCAAGGACTTTTTCTCATCCTCAGATAATCTAACACAGCTTGTTTTATTTTTTTCTACAGCTGGTTCTTCTTCATATGGTTGATATTTATTTTCTTTGATTTTTCTAACACTCATTTTGTTTTAATAGGTTCTAAAAATAAAATGACCAACTACAAAACCATTTTTTTATCCAATAATGGTACAAATATATTCACCACGCTTGGATTTTTGACCAAAACTGAGAAATTGTTAGAGTATACAAAATATTGGAATGTATCAGGATGTGCTTCACTAATTGTTTTTTTGAAAATTGTTGGACATAATGACTATAAAAAAATAAATGATATTCTGGAAAGTTTTTCTCTAACCCCCACATTGATAAATGGTTCTTCACTTCTTCCAGAAGATGAAAGTGAGAAGATAAAATATATCAAAGAATGGCTTATAGAACATTTGCAAGATTCTGAGTTTTTTTCAAAAGATATTAGACTCGAAGAAATATATAAAAAAACTAATCTTTTCCCTCGTTTTATACTGTGGTCAAGAAAAGAACAAAAAATAGTCACAATAGATCCAGAATCTTGTCCAAGATTTAAACTTATAGATTGTGTCATGGCAAGTTTATGCTATATAGGAGTATACGAGGAATATAGTTTTATGGGAAACATATTTTCTAATCTTTCTTCTGTAGACTGTTATCCTTATCTTTACTCAAAACATAAAGAAGGAGATGTCTTATATATTGGTAATATTGGAAAATATGATCAGAAACAAGAAGTATCACTTGGACCTCTTTCCAAAATTGAAGACATGTTGATAAGACAGTATTCTGAACATGAAAAAAATAGAGTGGATAATATTTTTAACACTTTTGACCAAGAAGAAGGAGTAAAAATATATTCATTCTATAGAAGAGGAAAGATAGGAAAAGAAGAATCAAAAACTCTTTTTGAACTTGGATGGGAACAAGGAAAAGCTTTTGAAATGAAAAAAGATACTGAAAAAACAAAAGAAGAATATATACAGAAAGTAGAAAGTCAACCATAAGGAAAATATCACAAAAAAGAAAATGTCCGAAGAATATCTTTTATTTTTTTTGACTTCAGAAGATTGCGGCGTGTGTCAACATTTTAGGGGAAATGGGATCATTGGAAATGAAAAAGAATATATGAAATATGATAAAATTAGAAATATTTTAGACAAAGGTGTTACATTTTTCAATATACATTCTTCCATCAGAAATGGAAAAAATAGTAACATAATAGATATCTCTAAATTTTCTCTAAGAGAGCATAAAGGAGAGACAAAGATTATCCAAGAAAAATGTTACAAATATCAAGATAAGACAAGAGTTCTTATTCTGGAAATGGGAAAAGACAAAAAAACAATAGCGACTGACACAATTACTGTCAGGGAAGATAAAGGAGAAAAAGAAATTGCCTGGATTGATTATGTGAAAAGACATATTCCACAAAAACTAGAGAATTTTACAGGACTATATGTTCCAGAAATACTTGTCACGACAAAAAATAGCTGGATAAATTCTATGGAAAAATCTTTACCTCTACTTGCAATTCCAGACAGATCCTATGTTGTTAAAAGAAATTCTGATTATTTTATCTCTAAAAATCCAAAGGATGTCCATCAACGAGTGGTAAAACTAGAAAAAATCCTTGAAGAAATAGAAAAAAATACCTTTGTATTCAGGGAACATAAAACAGAAACAGAAAAAACCCCAGAAAATCAGAAAAATAAAGAAAAACAGAATATTAAAGGTTTTAGATATGTTTACTATGATGATCCAGTATAAAAAAATAAATGTGAAAAATGCAAGAAGAACTGCAAAAAGAGATAATGGAATATATGGGAAAAATGGGAACAGAAATGTCCAAAGAAAACATACCTATTGTTGACAATATAATTCATGAGTTTCCACTTGAAAAACATGATGAAGAAGATAAATCGGAAGTAGAAGAAGAAGAACAAGAAAGTTAAAACGGAGAAAGTTCTGGATAGTTTTGATAAAGACGAAAAACACTTTTTTCTTTCATCTTTGCCTCAATCATTATATCGATATCTATTCCGTATTTTTCTGGTATTTCCAGAAGATAATCGGGAATACATTCTACAAAATCAGAATGACTTCCAATTCTACATTTAGGTTTTTGTTCGGATATGTGAAATTTAGGTTTTATACCTCTTCTTTTCCAAGTTTCAAGAATTCTTGGAATATAGTATCTTGCTTCCTTGATCTTTTTATACTCTCTTTTACAAGCTCCTTGGTTATAACAGGTATAATGATGAGTGTCAAAGACAATCGGAATGTTAACTTCTTCACTGATTCTGAGCACATCTTCGATATTATAACATCTTTCACAATTTTCCAAAACAAGTCTTCTTTTGATATTCTCATCTAATCTGTGAAAATTAGATACAAATCTTTCAATAGCTTTTTCTTTACTGTCATATATACCTCCTCCGTGAATAATCATGACAGAATCCTGATCCATTCCCATTATATCTAAAACATCTGCATGCCATTTAAGTTCTTGAAAAGTATGTTCAAAAACTTCTTCTCTTGGAGAAGATAAAATGTTAAACTGACCGGGATGAAAAGTCAATCTTTGCTTGTATAGTCTTGCAAGATTGCCTGCTTTTTTCAGTCTTGATCTAATAAAACCAAAAGTATATTTTGGAGCTCTAGGGTTACTATAATGGGGCATGAGTTCTGAACTTATTCTCATAAATCTTATTCCGTTTTCATGATTCCATTCTATATGAGATATAAGATCATCCGCGTTTTGAAGCGCTAGTTCTTTTGCATATTCTGGACCTTTTTCTATTATAGTTTTTAGCCTACATGTTCTTGAACAAAATATTGATTTTTCTCTAAGCTCCATATTCATACATGCAAAACCTAGCTGGATGGGCAAAGGTCTGGTATTCGGTCCAAGAGGAAAATAATCAGTTAAGAAAATGGAATCTTGGATAAATCTAGGAATATATGAAAGATCTATAAGTTGTTTATTGTGAAGATAGTCCAACATGTCATAATTTTTTCTTAGTGCTTTGATATTGTCACTTGGATCTCCTTTGATTATCTTTTCTTCCAAAGAAAATTTTGATAGATCTTTTTCTTTAAATTTTGTATTGTCAAGTATATGAACTCTACTAGTAGAGAAAAGTTTTGGTAGTTGAAAAAAATCTTTATCATTACTGACTATGTATATATTGTTCTTTTTATTTTGACCAAGATAAAAAAATGTTAAAACTGCAATAATGTCATCTGCTTCTGCTTTTTCAATTCTCAGAACAACATTGAAAAGTTTTTGAATTTTTTTGTAAAGTTCTTTGATATACGGTCCGTATTCAGAATAAGTTCTTTTCTGTTTATACTGACCATATATGTGTTTTCTCCAAAGGTTTTTCACAGGACTATCCCTACAGAGAATCATGTTTTCAATTGGAACACCCACTTTTTTTTCTAGTTTCTTGATCGACGAGCAAAAATTATTGTATATAGCTTCGTCATCAAAAATATTTCCTGATTTATTACACCATGTTTTACATGCAGTAACTCTGTGAAAGATATATGAAGTATCAAGCAAGACTATATTTGTCATCTTTTTAGATTGGGTTATTTTACTTTAATGTTTTAACATGAAAGTAAGGAAGTAACAAAAACAAAAACATTGACGGCAATGTCAATGAAGGGGGAAGTCAGCTTATCTTCCCAGTAGTCGTAGATATGCATTCAATGAACGCAGATTTACCACTACAGGGTCTGCCCTTCGAAAGGGCTTCTCTCTGACAACCTTTTCTGCCTTGGACATTTCTGCTACAAGGAAAAAAGTGATCAACATCGAGAAAAGGAAAAAAACAAAAACAGGAAGTGGATTCATTTTTCTACAGAAGCTGATATAAAGATATGATTTTTGATAAAAAATCATTTTTTACCATCAAGAGTAACCACCTGAGACATCGACAAGACCGGGATACTTCTGTGCTCCTTCTCTGAACACCTCATCTACGAAAACATCTCTCTTCGGAACAAATTCTTGCAGTTGTTCTTGTTCTCTTTCTCTTTGATCATCTCTCTTGATGTAAAATTCTTGTCTGAGTCTGGTAGGAGTTATTCTTCCTTGTTTTGGAATACCTCCGGCAGGAGCACTTGCAAAAGCCACTGCGCTTTTATAAATTGAAGACCTTTGCTCGCTACTAACAGCTAGTTTTACAATAGCGTAAAGCCAGGCAACCCCTGCGAATATGGATATGATAATAGAAATGGTGAACATGGCAGTACTTTCGTCATATGTTACACTCTGACTCGGCTTTCTTCTTATTTTTTGAAAAAGAACGCAGTTATATACAGAAAAACCAAATAATACTGAAGATACAAATAGTAAAAGAAGCGCTCCTCCTCTATAGTCACTGTCAAGGACAAACATTTCCCCTGTGGGTTTTACAACTGATGCATCTGGAGAATCCATTTTTATATCATGATAAAAATGGTCTATGATCCAAACAAGAAAAGAAGTTTATCCAGGTCATTAAAAGAAACAAGAAAAATATTGAATTTTGTCTGTTCTTTTGAAGGTCAAAGTCAGATAGCTGTTGATATTATTCTAGAAATTATAGGTTCAAAAAAAGATCTAATGAGTATCAATGATATTCAGTATGAATTTTACAAGTATATGTATGGAATGGATCGGTAAAAAGTTTAAGCAAATCGGTAATAAAAGATGAAAGAGATCAAACAATATCATGTTAATGCAGCAACATTGATAAATCTTATAGCTGTCATCGGAACAATTTTCTTTTTCTACAGAAAAATCAAAGAACTGACAGAAAGAGAAGAAGGGAGAGAAAAAAGAATTTCTGCTCTAGAGAAATCACTCAGAGACAGTAACAGTCATGTCAATGCAGTTCTTACAAGACTGAACAGAAAGATTTCTCAGAATCAGATGATTATTCCTCCTCCTACCCATGAGATAGAAGAAGAGATGGAAGAAGACCAGGAAAAAAAAGAAAATAACAGTATAGAAGACGCTCTTGCAAGTCTTATGTCCTAGGGTTTAAAATATCTAGAAATACAAAGAAAAATAGGTTGGTCAACTTCTACCATATGATAGTCAGGATTTTCCATAAAAATTGCATCCCTCGGATTCATTTTTATCTTTTCTACGATACATTCTTTCTCTATATACTCCATTGTCAGTGACATTTTTCCAACCGGTATATATATCATGTGACTGACATCCTGATCATGTTTGTAAAAACAGTATCTTCCAGGATAGAGTATTCTGATCATCTCAGAAACTGAATGATATTGGTCATGATTTCTAACCGGCGTCATCTTTTCCACGTCTTGGATAAAACTGTTTTTGACTATTTTCTGATATCCAGAAATATGATCACTGTTATATGAACCAAAAATAGAAGTGATCAAAAAATTATGATTGACAATAGCATTTCTCAGTATCATAAATTTGTTTGACATCTTAAGTTTAATATACAGAATCTGTATTTGAGAATTCGTTTTTGATACCTCATGATAAGCCCTCAAAAACCAAAATTGACTTTGTATAAAGGAAAGAATAAGGAAAAAGAAAACATAATGACTAGCCCTGCAGAAAACTCTGCTGGAACTTACTATCGTGTCGGAAGCAAATCCGGACCATTGGTCATTGGAGGAGCTCTTAAGAAGATGTCAGATGACTCTACATTCACATATGTACCCATGTTCAAGAAAGCTGCTCCTCTAGATGAGATGGAAAAATGGCTCCAGGATAATCATCCTTCGCAAAAGGAAGAAGCTCTTAGGGGAGCTTTTAACCTGAAAAATCTAAAGAAAAAGTCTGTTCGTTCTGTTTTTGACCGAGAAATCGAAAACGCGCAAGAAGAAAGACATCATAAAAATGAGCAGACTCAAAGACGTAGAAACTTCAATCTAGAGACGGTTATCCAGCTCTATAAGGCCATGGTTGCTCAGAGAAAAGAGACGAAATCTTCTTCTGAAGGATCTTCGAGCAAGAGACTCAGTTTTAAAGATCGTGTCAAGGCTCTGAAGAACGACGGAGTCGTCTGGGATGTCTCAAACATGAATGAGAAGGGTCATCGAGGTCGTCGTATCGAAGGGAAGAGGTTGTCTACACTTGATGATGTCAGACGTCTTTCAAATGACAAAACTGATAGATTCTACTATGTTGTCTACAAACACAAGTTAGAATCTTCTGTCGAAGGAGTTCGTAATTTCCTTTCCAGGTATGGAGGATTTAAAGACAGTCAAATCAAGAGCGTCACCGATTCTATTCGTGAAGGACACAGGACACATTTTAACAAAGGAAAATCTCCCACGGCGTCTCCAGTTCCGATGCTTTCTCCAAAGCCCTTCTCTCCAAAAAATAGCCGTAAGGCAAAGAAGTCTGGAAAGAGTTCCAAGAAAGACGAAGACGAAGACGAAGACGATGTCTTCGGAGCACTCTCTGACCTCTAGTTAGTGCTTTTCCACCCAGTTAAAACTATGTTTTGTTCAAAAAGAACAAAACATCTCTTATTAAGAAAAATGTATCCAAAATGAATAATAGTAAAACTATTAAGGTTGCAAAGTTGCCAGAATGCGCCAGAAATGTTTTAAAGAAAAAACCACAAGAATTCAAGAAAAAACTGCCGGTGAAAAAAATGTTTGCAGCCTGTGACTCTATTCCAGATAGAATAATAGTTTACTATGGAAAAAATGTAAGTTTTGATAAGATAGATCTGACTGTCAAATGCAAATACGAAAGACTGAGACTGACAGTTCCAAATATAATCTCCAAGATTAAAAAAATTGAAAAGGAGAAAAGTCAATGCGAAATAGAATCAAAAAAACTTTATCTTGAGAAACAAATCACAAAACTCAAAAAAGAAAAATCAGATTATTCTGAAGATCTTAGTCTTAAAAAATATATATCAGAAAGCAAAGATATCTTAGATATTTTGAAGAAAGATAATTCTAGGCAGAATGCAGATATATACTTTAGCATTGTAAAAAAATATATAGGAATAGATGTTATCACAGAAATGAGAGAAGGAAAAAGATGTGAAGGTTGTGGAGTTTCTCTTGAAGAAGAAGACTTTAGCATAGATACTTTAGTGATATGTCCTGAATGTGACTGTGTTAACACCACGATGGGACCAAGCAAGTATACTCGAGATGCAGAGTATGGAAATGCAGTTTTCGATGAGGATATCGTAAACTTTATCAAGGTTCTTGATAAATTTGAGGGAAAAAATAGTACTCCTATAGACAGAAATCTTTACAGTGAACTAGATGAGTACATGGAAAATATTGATATGAAAAAAGGAGAATTCTACAGAAATCTACCGCTTACAGAAGACGGGGAAAAGAAAGGAACAAGTAAAGAAATACTATGGCAGGCACTAGAAAGACTAGGATATAATCAGTACTATGACGAATCAAGTTATATATGTCACGTGTATTGGGGATGGTCTTTGCCAGATCTTTCACTGTTTAGGGATAAACTTATAGAAGACTATCAAAATACTCAGACTATATGGAAAAAGATCAAAGGAGAATACACAAGAAGTGCTTCTCTTGGAACCCAGTATAGACTCTACAAACAACTTCTTGCAGTAGACTATCCGTATTGTAAAAAAAGCAATTTTAGAATCCAAGAAATGGTTGATAGTCTTAGACTACATGATCATGCCTGGAAAAGAATGTGCGAAGAGGCTGGTGTAAAATTTTTCCCAACATCTAGTTGATAAGTCTTAAAGAAAACTATTATCTAAATCGATCCATATAACAATGAATAGCCGTGTGACCAAGGAACGATTTATATACATGTATACCGGAAAGCTAAATGATGATGAAATACACTCTCTTGTCAAAAAAGGTATCGACAATTATATACTGAGTACAGGAAAAAAACTATCAGAAAGAAGATACGATCTTGTCATTAATGTAGTTGAAGACAAAGAATATCAGAAAAAAGGTTTTGCTTACGGTTGGATCAGCGATATTGGTTTATTCAATGCACTTATTGGAAAAAATGAAGATGGGACAGAAAGAATTTCTTACGAAGATGACCCTGATTGGGAAGAACCTGATGATATCCCTGTAAAAGTAACCCTTGATATGGACTGGTCTTCTCTTGTAGAAGAAGAATGTCCACAGATAAAAATAGAACTTCCCGGGTTGATAGAAGTAGAATCATACTATGATGAAGAAGATAAAAAACATACTCTCGATTTTTTTGGAGCATCTGTACCAGAAAGATATGGATACAAAAACGAAATATACAGTACAAACATACCCAAGTTTATCAATGAAAATTTCCTTGAAAATGTTTTTTCTAAATTTTGCACAGACGATACATTACATTCCATAAAAAAGAAAAAAGTAAAATATCCCATAATACAAATTTTTGAAAAAAATGGAAAAAGGAATTGTCAGATAGAATTTTCTCCGCTAGACAGAAATTTAGCTCCATTTATACTAACCATGAATAAAAAACTTAGATATGGAACAGGGAAACGTGATATTATTTTCTTTACACAGTCAAAAAAGAAATGATATCAGTCGTGGTTGTTTTTATTGGAATAGTAATGCTTGCCCTTTTTCTATTTTTCTTTAGTCTAAAAGATAGAGAATTAGAGGAATAGTGATAAAAATATAACAAAATTTGTTTCCTCAGATATACATTTCATCTCAAAATCATATTCCTCTTTTTTGAGAAATCTATTATAAAATACTACAAACAAAACACAAGAATCAACAACCTTACAGCAGTTGTTTATTCCCTGTTCAAAGTTAACTTTGTATTCATAACCGTCGTCTTTATATAATTCTTCAACTGTTTTATCCGGTTCAGAGTAGTAGTGAGTAACAACCATATTTTCTTTATCCACATGTATCAAAGATGTTTTTTCTTTGGAAGATATGATTACAAAATCTTTATCATGAAAAATATTTTTAACAACGTTACCCATTTCTATCTTGATCAATCCATAGTCAAAATATTCATTGATACCCATCATTGTGGTGAATATATCATTTTCTCTTATCTTTGAGTATATTTCTTTTCTTTTTATTTGGGTACTTCCTTGTACATAGTCCAATGCAAGTTGGTATATATTTGGAAAGTCTTTACTGAATTTTTGTCTTACCTGGTTTTTGATATGGTCAATGATCATTCCGTTAAATATTTCTTCTATTTCTGATTCTCTCTGGATAGAACTTTTACCACTTATAATATCATCTATGTTAGAATACTCTGAGGGAAGATATATTTTTACAGATCTAGAATCATTTTTCTCAGGTTTTTGAATACTTTTAAATCTTTCATATGTTACAAGATTCGTGATTCTATTAGAATCATCATATGAATACATCATTCTAAACTGATGGAATATATCATGAGGATTAATACTTTCTAACATGGCCAAGAAGTTTTCTGAGTTATCTATATAGTAGTCAATCAATACAAGTTCTTCAAGATAGTTTGCTCCATAGAAATAAGGATTATATCCAATCTCTCCTCTCAAAAGAATACCTCCCTCATAACCAGCGACAATACTTTTATCGTAGTAGTTTCTGGCTGTTCGAACTGATATATCAACTATACCTTTCATATCATAGTCACTTTCTTCAAGAATAGCTTTTTTCATTATCCTGACATATATCTGTATGGCCAAAAAATAACTACTCAGCGTAGAAAAAGATTTTTCAGAGAAAAACTTTCTGATCAAAGAAATTCCTTCTTTGATATTTTTTCCAACATGAGGAACAATCATTAACTCAGAAGGTTTGTTAAGAGAACAGTCATATGGTATACTGGTCGTTTTTACAAAGTTAAGCCTTGTTATTTCATCTGAACACATTCTATCTTTTGGGTTTCTTTTGAGCATATGGCTTAAAAGTTCTGTCAGATATAGTTCTTCTTTTGCGTTTATTTTTCTTGATTTGTCTCCAAAATTTTTTGCATATAGTTTTACTTTTCCTTTTATATAGTCCCTGTCAATACCATTGTAGCAGTCTAGTTGTTCAGAATCCGATGAAAATACTTTTTTCTTACTGATAAGTTCCAGGAAACAAAGACCTAAAGACCATACATCGGTCTTGTCATTATACACAAAATTTTTCTTTCTATTTTTTATCCCCTGTAGAATTTCTATGGGAGTATGACTTCCCTTTACAATAGTTTTTACACTGACACCTTTTTTTGCATCAATGCATCTAATACTGACACTGAAATCTGCAAGGTAGGCAAGATAGTTATCATCTTCGTCTTTATCAAAAAGTATATTTCTGGATACAAGATCATTATGGAGAAAACCTTTTGAATGCATGCATCTTAGTCCAAAAAGACAACATATCATTATTCTTTTGAGTTGATAGTATGGAAGTCTTCTTGTGTCAAGTCTGGATATACAGTTTTCTTTTAACTGGAGTGTTATTCCTTTTGAATGCTGTATCTCTATGATAGGATCTCCTACACTTCTAAGTATATAGGGAGATTTCAGTCTGGTAAGAATATCAAGCTCTACATATGATAATTTTTTAGGATCAATAATCTTTACAGCCATTTTTTTTCCTGTTTCATCTTCTACCACGTACACATCCCCATAAGATCCCGAACCAATCTTTCTCTGATTCACAATTGTGTATACCATCTTTTTAAGTAAACTTCTTTTCTGGAACAAGAGAAAAGAAGTAAAAATTATTTTAACCTGAACAGATAAAGAACCCTGTTAACATCCGCGACTATTTCATCTCTGATGTTGAACAAATCTACTTCATGGTCATACAGTAGTTCTGGAAGAGAAGAAAGTAACCATTCTCTGAACTTTTCAAGGTATTCCATAATATTTTTATCATTTAGAGATACAAACTTGATTGAAAAATCTTCAGTAACTCTCATATTTCTACTTCCACTCAAAACTTCAACAAATTTATCTATATGTTCATCCATTAACTCTAAAAATTTATCACTTGTTTTATGCCTTGAGTAAAAAGCAGTTTTCCAGTGATACATTTTCATCTGATTTCTAAAGGTCATAAATTCTTTAACTATATCCTTCATTTTATCTGCCTATAAAATTTTTACCAGAGCTTATGCCAGGCCCACCATCCTGCTTTATTTTTATCATACTGTTCCCCCGAATGTCTTGATCTGTAGTTTTTTCTTCTTGAAGGATCTTCGTGATCAAGATGTGAGTAATGACCTATCTTGTCACGGTACTGTTGGTAACGATTATCTCCAAAATGTATCAATTTTGGATTACCATTATCATTTTTTACGTAAACACTGTATTTTTTATGCTTCATCTTGGACGGAAAAGGTTTGTAAAGAATTTTTTCTTTTCTAATTCTTTCTTCAGAAAAGCTACCCCGGGATGTTTTTTGATCTCCTTTTGGAGATGTTTTTTTTCTCGGGGAATAAGGTTTTGTATTTTTTCCCATTCCTATTTGTTTTTTTTCTTTTACAAGTCTCTGTTTGTCTCCAGCTTTTTCTACATCACTCCAAGTGGCCGGCGTTTTACTTGATATTTTTTTACTGGGTCTACATTTTACTGTTTCTCCCTTTTTTCCTGCACCACATGGTCTCCCTTTTTCATCTTTCCATTGTTCTTCCCCCCATCTTTGAAGATTTTTTCCAGTTTCCGTTTTTCTGACGATTCCTTTTCTTTTTCTACATTTTGCAGTTTGCTGAGCAGCTCTTGCACTCCATTTACCCCCGTGACTTTCCATTGCCTGATGATAACATTCGTCGTGAACCATTTTATAGTCAATAATAATATATATCCGTTTGTGTGGATATATAAACGAAAACTGGTAAGAGTATGTCAATAAAATTTTTCAACAATACTGTCGATAACTGCGGTGTTTTCGGACAAGAAATTGTTAAGATCTTTACAGAACCGAGGGGTTTTTCTCTTCTTTTTTCTTGTCGATGGAAGTTTTCCGCAAGATTTTTGATGGGTTTCCATCGTCGGTTTATCACCAAAAGTTAATCTACAGTAACGACATCTGCATATGTAGTCTTCTGGGTCCCGAGAATCTTCTGGTCCGATTTTATCACAATGCTTAAGATGCATTGAAAAACCAAGTTTATGGACACTGGAACCACATGGACACCGCCTCATATCCTTATCTTCATGCATCTTTAGCATATCCTTTTTTACCCAACTTGGATTACATCGACTTGCATGCATTGGGAATCCCGGTAATCTAAATTTTTTCCCGCACCGGCGGCATTTTTTCCAACTTGACTCCCCTTCTTTATGTGAAGACAAGGAAAAACCAAGAAGTTTTTCTACTTGCAGAAGGGAAAGTTTTCTTGGCCCTCCTGGTGATTTTTTGTTATCCACGGGGTTTCCTTTTTCATCATAGCCAGGGGCTGGTCTGTAGATAGTAGACGGGGGAAGAGCCATGTTGTTTTTCACTTTACTGAACTACAAAATTTTTGTATTAATATCAATTTTACTCATCTTCCTCAGAAAATTCAAAAAGATCATCATCAGAATCAACATCTTCATATATTCTGATATAATCTCTTCTTGTATATTTTTTTGGTATTCTTACCCCACTTTCAGTGATAAGCATATCTGCAAGAATAAGATTCACAGGCGGGATCAAAGGGGTTATATTATATTCGCAATCAGTATTTTCCGGAGATAAAAACATATAGTTTTTAGGATTAACAGATTTCATACCAGAATACAAAAACCTAAAATCTTTTGGTATCAGATCAATACTTTCAAAAGGAAGAACACTCATGAGTTGATGTATAGGAGTAATGGTAAAACTTTCAAAAGGTCCTATTTTTTGACCCAAGACTTGAGTATTCTTTTTTTCTACCAGACTTCTCAGATAACGACTGATATTATGGACCAAAGGTGTTATTCTGTAAGGATAAAAAAAATAATCGCTTACCGAATTGTAACCTCTTGTATAGTAATATTGATTCCATTGGAGTGTTCTGAGATAACATACACACATATTAAAAACATCTTTCATATTGTAGTATTCTTTTTCTCCAGATCTCTGGAACATTTTTTTGTCAATTGGTTTGAACTGTTTGTGATACCAATCTTTTTCAAAAGATCTTTTGTCAAAAGTTCTTGTATGTCTTGATGGGTCATAATCTCCTCGACTACGTTGAATAATATTTCCTTCATAGTCTTTGATGACTATATGTTCATCTATCTCTCTTACCGGAAAAGCAAGTTGATCTCTTGCATAAATATATGTGTCTTCTGTTCTGTTTACTCTCCAACTATCAAGTTTTCTGATAAGTATCAGAAAAACATCCCATAATATATTGTTTTTTAGATCAGTCATGTGCATACTCATTGATCGATATATTCTGAACATTATATCGATCAATGTGTAGCTTGTACTTGGTAGATTGGGAAATTTTGGTAAAAAGTCATTACCGACAAATATAACAAGTAGAGAAAAATCTTGAAAAAGTATTTCTTTCTGACAACCTTTAAAACTAAGATAATTCCATACTCCTTCTTTAAATTTTTCTATATCATAAACTTTTTTGTTGTTGTCCCTGAAGATAAACATATTGTTTAACTTCGATAGAGTACAGAGTATAAAAAGATCACTGTCAGCTCCATATACAACATGAGTATCTTTTTCGGGATTTTCAGAAAAAACAATCAGATCATCTCTGATAAACTGAAAAATTTTATGCTCTCCTTCTCCCGGGTCCATATGAGAACTGTAGATAACGTTTTTTGGAAGTTTTCCTTTTTCTTTCATAACTGACAACCAGTTCTCTATCTCTTTGTCGATCATTATCATGATATCTGTTCCTGGTGTTAGAGAATTTCCATCAAATCCATAGTATGTCTCATCTTTTACATTGAATCTTCTTGTCTTTTGCTGATTTTGCTTTGCAGCATTTGCAACCCCATCTGGGGCAAGGATAAGATTATGGGTAGGTTTAAAATCTTCAAGTATCTGTTCAAGATTTTCAATGATCTTTTCGATATATGCTTTTTTCAAACCCCTTACTGTATATTTTTTTTTCAAGACTGATAATTTGTTCACTTCTTTTCCTTTTCTGGTTATCACGGGGAATATTTCACTTTTTGCTCCATGAAAAATACCATTACAGTCTATAAACAGAGAGTTAATAGTTTCTGGTAGTTTTACATCCTGCGAAGGACGAAACTGTCTTTTTTCAAAAATACGTCCAAATTTATCTATTCCCATTTTTTAGTCAGGATATTTATTAGATGTTTTCAGTTTCAACATTCATTTCCGAAAACTAATAATGGGTTCTCTAAAAATGAGTGATATAGATAAGTATGGAGAAATCAGAGAATACCCTCCTTCCATACGAATATTAACAGTAACGGGAATAATATCTTTATTCGTTTCTTTTTCGACTTCTCTAGCATTAGCGGTTGGTTTTGAACATCCACAAAACGATGATCGACATTTCAAAAGTACTTTGACGAGGGATACTTTGATCGTTGTTACCATAGTTTTTGCATCAATCGGTTTCTTTCTATCATGTTTTGTCTTTTACGGTCACTATCTAAGAAACAGATATGATCCAAAAAGTATAATCAAAGGTCCAATGAATATTATCTCTTTTCCAAGTATAGATAAAGAAATACCCATAAATGATTTTAGAGAAGCTGATTTAAAACCCAGATACTACTACAGTAGAAAAAATAGACTCCGAGAAGATTTTTTATAGATGAATATCCATAGAGAATATTCATTTAACTATATATGCTGAGAGTATCAAAAATATATACAGACTTTCTTAACAAGAAGGTACATAACACATTACAAAGTCCATAACCTTCGAATAAATTTGCGTAATCATTAGCAATCTTTAGTATAATAATATCACCAGTCTTATCTGACCCCGAGAAAACTTCTTTCTCTTCAGCGGTTACATTAAATTTCAAGACATCAGTGTGTCCCATGTTATATAATATTTCTTCATTTGAAAACACCGTTTACATATTGTTGCCTAACATTCATATTTTCAAGTATTTTCCGAAGCCATTCTTTTCTCAATTCACCTTTTGTTTTACTAAAAATAAGCATCAGTTCCTTCTTTTCTTGTTGAATTTTTTGATACATCCTCAATATCTCTGGATCAATACCATCCACATTTTTCGTATATATATACGAAAAATCAACTTCTTAGATATATATATATAATTTTCGGTATATTTTAAAAATGGCCATAAACTTCAAAAACATAAATCAGATTAAAAAATATTTACCTCCCAAGGGGAAATGGACAAGTATAATGAAGGACGATTCTATTGCTATTGACAAAAAGATACTCTTAAATGGTCTTCGATATGTATATGTATCTAATATGATTACAGAAATCAAAGAAGATACAAGTGTTAGAAAATTAAAAATCATCCCCACCGGGAGTAAAAATTTATCAAGTGATATAGATATTCAAGTTTTGTTAAATCTATCTATGCCTGTGAAACAGGGTTTTTTCTCCCATGTCATAGATATGATCACCAAACACGTTAAGATAGCTGATGATATCTGGGGAGAATTTCCAAATAGATTGGATGTCAATTATTATCCATTTGGACTGTTTAATTTTGTGTCGGGTCGTTCCAGAGATCATCCACGGTTCGATGGATTATTGATATCTCCTACCACAAAAATGTGTTGCTGGGTTCCTGTTTTGAAGAACAAAGATCTGGCCTATGATTTTTTGAAAGTGGATACTGGGAGAGTAAACAAAAAATACAAACCAAATCTCAAAAAATTCTATGAACTACACAAAGGTAATGTACAAACTTCCTTTTTTCAACTATACAATGATTATAAGAATGAAACTCTTGAGATAGTAGAACATAATAAACATATTTTAAATCTGACTAAATATAATGAGATTGGACCTGAGATGTATTTCTCTGTTGGAAGTATTATTTTTGTTGTCTGGTATATTCAACTTGGAAATAAAATGAATTCTGATCTCATAAAGTATTTATCTATTCCTTCATATCTTGAAAATAAAATACTTTATGAGAGAACTGGAAAAGATAAATATAAGTATAGAATGGATATCTCTAAAAAGTGTACGGATAAAAAAATGATGAAGAGATTAGAAATAGATTAATCCTCTTCACCATTTTTCCTCAGAGGAAGGAATCAATTTCTTTGCAGGAGACCTCCTGCAAGTGTTACAATCGTCGTTATGATCACCCATTGTGAACATTAGATCACAGGTCTTGCAGGTACTGAACATTAAAAAACAATCACAAAGAGAGCAAGTATCTTCGTAAATCCCATGAGAATATTCATTTAACTATATATGCTAAGAGTATCAAGAAGACCTTGGATTCCTTTTTTTCCATCCGGAGTAACAGGAATCCAGTTTCTGGAAGGAATATTCCCCCTCCCTTCATTATTTTTAGCAATTTTAATAGTCTCCTGGTCAGTGACAGACATGATAAACCAGTGTTTTCTGTCAAAATAAACAATATATACCTGGTTTTCATGAGTATAGCCAAATGCATCTGTCATGTTTTACTCATAAAGTTTTTACCGGCATTTCATTTTTTACCAAACCACAAAATTGATTTGTTTTAAGACAACTGAGTCTAAAAAACTATTTAACATGAATACAGAAGAAAAACGAATCAGGGACAGTAGAACAACAGGTGACTATCGTCACTATTCTACAAAAGTCCAAGCTTATGAGATCAGTGATATGTGGATAGGAAGTGATAAAAAACAACGTTTTACCACAAACACTCTTCCGCTAACTGATAGAGAAGGGCAAGAAATACCTTGCGAACAAAGAAAATTCTCCGAAAAGAAACTTGATATTCCGGAAGGAGTCACAAGAATCAGTCTAGAAATTTTTTCTAATGCAGTGGATAATGTTATATCCTCGGTACAAAGCGGAGTTGATCCTGGACAAATTGAGATAACATGTGACAGTAACAGTATGTGTGTAAAAAACTATGGTCTTCATATACCGATCAAGAAGATGGGGATCAAGAAAAGTAAAGGAAAGACCGTTATGGTCGATTACAAAGAAGGTATGGAAGAGATATATCCTCCAGAATTTATTTTTGGTCAGTTCAGAACAAGTAGTAACTACGATAAGACTGTTCTGAGAATGGGAAATGGTAGAAACGGGGTTGGAGCAAAAATTGCCAATCTTTTTTCTATTGTCTTTTCTGTAAAAGCTGGAGATCCAGATACAAATCTGGTTTTCGAAGGTACATGGAAAGACAATATGTTCAAAGATTTTCCAGAAGATTCTCCAGAATCAAAACCAAAGGTGATTGTGAAAGAGAGAAAAATCAAAAAAGGTTTTGTAGAAATAAGATGGGAACTAGATTTTGAAAGATTTTCTATGAAAGGATATGGTAAAGATGAGATAGACTATTTTGCAAGAATAGCAGCAGATTTCTCTTTTGCCTGCAAAAGTAAGTTTGTATTCAACGGAATCACTCTTGACTACAGATCTATATATGACTATGCTTCTCTTTATTTTTCTGAGGAAGAAATTTCAACCTCCATTGTTCAGTACACATGGGGGTTCAAAAAGTCTGACAAGAAAAACGGTAAGATAAAAAATGAAATATCCACAAAGAAAGCAGACAAAACAGTTTCGAATCCAAAGAAACTGGAAGATTATCCTCATATAGAGATAATGATTTTGGATACTCCAGATAAACCTAATATTGTATCCCATGTTAACGGTCTTGTGACCAAAAACGGAGGTACACATGTAGAAGCCGCTCTGACTCCAATAATAAATCACCTGAGAAAAATTGTCAACGGAGACAAAAAAGGATCCCTGACAGTATCTCCAAAAGATATTAAACCACATCTTTCTGCCATTATCAATGCAAGGATTCCAGATCCTGGCTGGGATTCTCAGTCAAAAACAGAACTAAAATCTCCTGAAATGTTTATCGATCTGGAACAAAATCTTCTTAAAAGAACTAATAGTTGGGAAACCATAAGTAGATTGTTTGCAGAACTTGAAGCAAAAGGTTACAAAGGAGCCTCTGCCACAGATGGTAAGAAAAAACCTACTGTTAGAATGAAAGGAGAAGATGCAAATTTTGCAGGAGATAAAGAATCACTTGACTGCGTGCTGTATATAACAGAAGGAGATTCTGCAGCCGGTTATCCTCAGTTCAGAATAAATATGGTAAAAGGAGGAAGAGACTACAATGGATATATGCCTCTGAGAGGAAAAATACTAAACGTTACCAAAGCAAAACAGATCCAGTATGTAGAAAATAAAGTCATAGCAGCAATCAAAGAAGCTGTCGGTTTTAGAGAAGGTGTAGATTATACTTTACAACATAACCTGAAAGAACTGAGATATGGTTATATCGTGATAGTTGCTGATGCAGATGTAGATGGCATGCACATTGTGGCTCTTGTCCTTAATCTTCTTAGAGAAAAATTTCCAGGGGTTCTCAAGACAAATCGTGTCAGCTATCTAAGAACCCCAGTTATCAAAGCTTTCAAGGGTCAAAAAATAGTAAAAAGATTCTTCTCAGAAAAAGAATTTTATGACTGGAAAGATAAAAATCCAAAAGAGTTCTTTCAGTTAAGAGTAAGATACTACAAAGGTCTGGGAACTTCAAATGAAAAGGATGTTAGAGATGACATAGAACATGCTCCTACGATGATCTGTTTTTATGATGACCAAGCCCAGGATAATCTGAATCTTGCCTTCCATGAAGAAAAAGCAGATGACAGAAAAGCTTGGATTGAAAAATGGAGAGATGTTACTCAGGTTGAAGATGTTTTGTCAGTTGATCTATCCAAGATCAAAAATCAAGAAGGATTTTTTGAAGGTCAGAATATAAGTCAGTTTATAAACAGAGAACTTGTAGGTTATTCTGTTTCTTCTTTGTACAGAGCTATTCCTTCCAAGAAAGATCATCTAAAAGAAGCTCAAAGAAAAGGTCTATATGGAGTTCTAAAACATTTTAATTTTAAAAGAAGTAACAAAGATGAACCTATGAAGATAGAGTCTATAGCTAACAAAGCCGCTGCAGAACTACACTATCATCACGGTCCAAAAAATCTAAGCGATACCATCATTAAGATGGCTCAAGATTTTACAGGATCCAACAATATGGGATACTTTACAAAAGATGGTATTTTTGGAACAAGAGCTGACGGAGGAGAACAGGCTGCAGCAGCAAGATACTCAGAGGTCAGGCTAAATTGGTGGATTCCCTATGTTTTTCACAAAGAATCTATCGAACTCGTGGAAAAAAGAAACATCGATGGAAAACAAGGAGAACCCATATGGATTCCTTCGGTGATACCGATGGGAATAGTCAATGGAATGAATGGTATTGCAACTGCATATTCTACATTTATACCTTGTCATAATCCTTTGGATATTGTAAGATGGTACAAAGGTAGATGCATGGAAGAAAAAACAAAACCAATAGAACCTTGGTTTAATGGTTTCAAAGGAGAGCTTGTCCTTGAAGACAGAACAAAAGGAGGAACTCCTAACAGACAACTTGTACAAGAAATGCTTCCTGGAGATCTTAATCGAGATGATCCCTTTGATAAAAACTTTTCTAAGGAAACTGTTGATCAAGAAAATATGGCAATTGTAAAATCTGCAAGTAGATCTAAGAAAAATATTAAAACTATTGGAAAATTTGTATTTATAGGTTTTACCAAAAACAATCATCAGATACTTAAGATAACAGAATTGCCAATAAGAAGTTGGACTATCAGATACAAAAAGTGGATAGACAGTCTAATTCTTGAAAAAGGAAAAGACAAACTTGTCAGTTATGTAAGGGATAGGTCAACACCTAATAAGATCAACATCGAAATACATTGGAAAAGTAAAGAAATCAGTCCTGACATAAATTCTCTAAAACTAACAAGGAGTTTTGGTTTGTCAAACATAACACTTATTGACGACTATGGTTTTCCAAAAAAGTACAAAGATACCGAAGAAGTTATGGAAACATTTTTCCAGAATATGATTGAACATTATACTTCGCTGAGAGATTTCAGAATCAAAGTGGAACAGGATAAAATACAATATGCCTCTTACAAGACAAGATATATCCAGGCAGTACTAGATGGAGAAATTAAGATTGTCAAAGAAGATGAAGAAAAAATCAAAGAAGTTCTTGAAAAGATTAATGTTCCATGGAAAATATACGACGAGGCAAAACAAAGAGATTTGTCAAAACAGTCTCTTGAGAGATGGAAAAAAGAAATGAAACAAGCAGAAGCTCGTCTAGAAGAAGCAAAAAAGGACACTCCTCAAAAAATATGGTTAGAAAAGCTTGAAAAACTCGAGATTGCCCTTGAAAAAAGATGGGACGGTACAGAGTTTAATATGGAAGAGTAAAATATTTTTTTTCTTTAATAACTAAAGAAAAAAATCAGAGTACTGGGAAATCTGGAGGATCTACCCCAAAACCAAGTTCTCTTGTGTCTTCGGATATGACCGTCTTCTGAACGTCATCAAAAAAACGTGCTTTGCTTCTGTCGATCATCGGAATGAGTGGAAGACTAAGAAATTTAATACGGCAACAACACCTTTTGATTCCCATTTCTTTTAGAACATCTATAGCCTTTCTTCCTTCTCCTCTAATTTTTCCTTCTTGACTAGGCATGGATAGTTGTACTTTTTTGGGCAGTGTCTGTTCATAGAAATATCTGAAACTCCTCGATATTTTTGTATGGTCCCCGTTTTTATCAGTACAACTACATATTTCTTGAGGACAGCTGTAAAATTTGATGAACTTGTCTTGTTTGAGATCCATTGTATCTGTCTTTTATATAAACCTTCCGTCTTAAGTTTTTCATTTTCAGGCGTGATAAAAATAATGTCTTTTACTCTTGATGCTTTTTTCAAGCAAAAAAGACTTGTCGAGAAACAAGAACAGATGATAAAATTCCCTGACAAGAGAAGATTCAAGACAAGAATGACTCGACAAGAATCCATAGAGAAAACAATCATATCAGAAATATCAGCTTATGGTGTAGAAAATCCTCAAAGAATGTTTAATATACTCAAAAAAATTAAACATTATCAAACGCTTAGCATAACACTGCTTTTAATATCATATTTCTACTATTCAGATAAAAATTTTAACTTTGGACTAGTGGTTCAAGACTTTGACAAAGATTTTGAGATGATAGTTGATCAAATATATGAGAAAGGATATTTTTCCAGATCAAAAAACAAAAAATTTAGCCCAGGGGAAATATTTAGACTGAGACAAGATTTTATAGTCTATATGTTACTCATAGAAAATAGTGAAGATACGCAAATTGATGAAAACCAAACAGTAGAACTGTTAGACACCGGAGAAGAAATCAACGGTTTCTATGATACAACCGAACAGCCTATCGGCGACTAGATGCAATGACTATATTCCTTTTGCTCCTGACGAAAAGAAGCAAACACATTGAGATAAGAACAACACCTAGTCCCACCAAAAGAGCTATGGTACTGGTGGATACTATTTTAGAAAAAACTATCTGTTTTTCTGCTGTTACTCGGTTGTTTTTTCCGGTTCCAGTAGCGGAAGGATTAAGTTTGTTACATGCAAGTGTCTGAACCTGTCCAGTAGTTTCATCAATAATAAAACATATAGAATTTGGACAATATTTTTCAAACGTAGTAGAAACATCCATTCCGGTCGTGGTTCCATCGTCAGAATCAGCGCCTATTTTTGTGAGCAGTGAAGAAAACTTTGAATCTATCACGCATCTACATGGTTGTTTTCCAGGATTTAATGTAACATCTGAACATCCATTGCATATTTGATTGAAGTGAAACTGTCTGTTCGTAGAACCTTCAACGTTGAGAGAAATTTCAGAGATAACACATACCGGACTTTGACATTTTAGTTGAGTTGTTCCATCTACGCTGAATAATTTCATAGATCTTCCATTGACACATAATGGATCACATTCGGGAGGAAAATCTTTTACGATCTCCAGTATATCAGGATCTTGTGGAGTAAAACAACCACACCAGCCAAGAATCTCCGGATTAACAGAAACATATGTTCTTCTGTCCTGTTCTGAACTAAAATTTTGGAGCATCTGATCACACATTCCGTTTGTGGTAAAATTTCCAATCCCTCGCGTGTTTATATTTGAAAAAAAGCTATAGAAACATTCAGTCTGTTGATAGTAACCCGTTTTTCCAGGATTGACAATTTTGGGAAGAGGATCATTCTCGCTTTTCTGGATAAAAAAGTAATATTGTATTAGAAAAGCAGAAAGTTCCTGAAGAAGACTATATCTTATTGAAAAAACATCCCCGCTTGCCACATCTGCAAAAAATATAGAATTCAAAGTATCTCCATAATCCCTTGCCGTGCTAACATCTGACCAGTTTTGATAAAAAGTATCGATATTGATCATTGCTTTTCCGCTTTGATCCGCAGAAGGTATTCCAAGAACGGTATTTAAAAAAATCAAAGAGTCTGAAGATATTATCTTTAGCTCTTGATAGAATTTTGTTCTGTTAAGATCTCCCCCGCCTATGTTTGTCAGAAAAGTTAAAAAGTTATTCTGATCAAAACCTGGTTGTAGATTAGCCATTTTGATTATATTCCAGATTAAAAACTTCCAAGTTCTATCTTTTTCCAGTTTGTTCCATCTCCAAAAGCAAGGGCCGGATTACCGCTTCCATCATTAAGAACATAGACAAGTCTCCCAAGGGTAGAGCTTCCTGCTTCTCCTGTATCTGCAAAATTGTCAATTTTTAGATCAAGTTCTCCAGATGAGTAGGAAATACCTTCACCGGCTATAGTAGATACAAAAGTAGAAAGACCTACCTGTTCGTCCAAAGGTGTTGATAATGTGGGATTATTTACCGATATCACAAAATCAGTTGTGTTAAAACCAGAAACATCTGGCAAACTTGATATGTCTGTAGAAAGTATACTATTTGAGACAACAATTCCACCCGTAGATCCACTATGTTTCTGAAGTATGTTAGACATATTTGTATAGAGTGTTGTACTTGTACCAGATGTACTGTCAAGATAAAGTATCCCGTCTCCTGGCTCATAAAGAGTACTTGACTGATAGGTTGTCGAAACATAGTCCCATGTCGGAACGCTTAAACCAGTTGAGACAAGAACTTTATCCGTGTCTGGATCATAGGGAAGTTCTACCCAACTAGATCCATTATAATATATCATATCTCCCTGACCATTTCCAGAAACTGTTACTTTTTCATTTAGCTGTTCCTGAATTGTAGAACCGGTATTGATATCATAGAGTGTTCCAAACTCGTATCGATCCACATTGACGCTTCCAGAATTATACTCGGCAATTATATTGAGCGGGTCGATAGTACCCGTGACAAGAGATGTTACCCCGCTTGCATTCATCGTTATGGCTCCTGATATTTCTTGAAATTTAAACTCTGTTCCATCCCATATCATTATGGTCCCTGGATCGGTATCAGTCATGGTAGATTCCACATTATCGGCGTCTTCGAGTGTAAAAGGAAGAGAGTTCTGCCAAGATTTTCCCTTTTCTCTAAACCAAAAACTTCCATCATAACCTATTCCATAACCACTGGCTCCAGTTTCCTGACCAAAGTTAAGATAACCGGTTCTTGCTTCCACTTTTACTTTTCCGCTTTCTTCTAAACCTTGTTTTACAGTTCCTGTAAGATCTACATTCCAGTTAAGATAGTTTTGATGACCGCTTACACTTGAGGCAGTAACGACAGAAATTCCTCCGCTCGGTCCAGTTTCCACAGATGCTTGGAAACTACCATCTGTTAGTACCACTGTTACTGTTCCATCTACATATCCACTTCCAGAATTCTGTATCGTTAGGTTAGTATCTTCCAGATAGTAAGGTCTGATTAATATGTCAGTACCTTTCATTTCTCCTACAAACCGAGGATCATTATATTTCATTATATCAGAATTGTATGTCAGACCAAGGTTTTCTCTTGCTTTTTCAGACGTAGAAGCACTGGTTCCCCCTGCAGTAATTGGTAAAACTCCGCTTATCCCATAATCTTCTGCAATATCAAAGTTGATCTCAAATCTTCTATCGGTCAAAGAAAAAGTCGTTGTAGTGTTATCAAAAGAAACTGGTTCTACTGCACTTACACCGCTGTTTCTTAAAAATCTATCAGAAACCGGATTGTTAAAATTGTCAAGAGATACATTTCCGATTTTTACTCTTCTCTGATTACTATCTTCGTCAACTATCACCAATGTTGTCTCTGTTGTATTTGTCGTCGTCGTATATATCTCAGATAGGTCTGTGTCAAGTCTTAGAGAAGCTCCATTATTCCCATATGTTATCCCGTGTTTTATACCAACTCCTGATATAAAATCCGGGGCATACACAAGCTGATTTTGAACAAAATTCAGTTCATCCGCATCCCCATTAACTTTCATAATATAATGCGAAGTTCCAGTCAAAGACTGAACGTTTGATATGTTATCCCAGACAAGGGAACTTGTCCCAGAACCAAGAAAAGTTTTTGGTTTCCAGCTACTGGTACCCGAATCCCACGTAAGAACCTCGTCTGATAGGGGAATATCACTTGAAACATTTGTCAGATCACTTATATCTGCGTTCAGTTTTAAAGTTCCAGTGGTTGTTATAGAATCTGCTATACCTGATACCTCAAGACCATCGCCCACATTAATCTCGTAGACAGAACCAGTGGGCAGATTAACATCTATTTGATTATTCACATAGGTTTCAGACGCAAGTGTTTTCTTTTTCAGACCAGATGCAAACATTTTATTCTATACAGTAATATAGAATAAAAGTTACTCTTGAAAAAATCAATCAATAACTATATCCATTCTAACAAGAACAGGATTATGGATACTACTATACTGAAGAATTATATTTGATACATCCTTTCCCCTACTGTCAAAGGGTATGATATTTTCAACATATTTTCCACCTCTCTGTACAGTACTCCCAATTATATTTGAATCTTGATCTATAACTCTGAAATTTACCCCTGAACTACTACTAAGAATAATTCTGTATGAACCCTTGTAAGCTCTGAGATTTCTGTCAATATTTTCAGTGTAAAAATCAAAAAGAGTAACCCAGGCTGTTGTTACTTCTAACTGCGTGTTTTCTTCTCCGATAAACAAAACGGTTTCCGTTGGCTGTTTTTTAACCAGTTCATAGACAGATACTCCAAAAAGAGATGCAAAAGAAGCAAAAAACAAGAACAATGCAACCCCCATGATGGCCATATCTTTACCAGACATA
>Ga0208645_1000481_pt1 | contig 42536 bp, 69 predicted proteins | sample VirMetDEL_Sep_01_FD_184519 | JGI IMG/M metagenome (GOLD analysis project Ga0208645, IMG submission 184519) | Aqueous microbial communities from the Delaware River and Bay under freshwater to marine salinity gradient to study organic matter... | ecosystem: Environmental > Aquatic > Marine >... | reverse complement strand
GCTTACCCTTAGTCTGTTTTATCATTTTTCAAACTCTCCATAGCATTGTATCTCAGAACCCTGACCATTGAAGACAGGTCTTTAATTTCAGATTGTGCTGTCTCTAAGCGCTTAGCCAATGTGTAAGATGCTAAGCACAGTCCGAGTAAGCACAAACCTACTATGAGGTCCCAGAACATGGTTATGGGTTAGTGATACCATACTTGAACTTTGGTGTCACTTAAAGCCTAACTCTACCCTTATTCGCTTGTCTATCAGAAATTGCTCTTTCTGTTGTTGCCCTTAATCTGTCAGCAACTGCTCTCTTTTCATCAGCAGTCACTGGCGCTGCGTCTAATTTATCTTGATATCTGGACAAAATTGCTGGGTCAATAATAGATTTATCGGGGTCGTTAGGGTCAGGGACCATAGCCTGACGACCCATTTCTTCAATGTCTACAGGTGTAATACCTGTCATCGAAGGCGTACCTCTGGAAGTCATCTTAGGCGCACCAGTTTTTTCGTCAAACTGAGGGCCTAAGAAAGCGCCGCCCCTGCTCGGTCTGAACACAGGCTTGTCACCTTGGAATTGGTCAGCGGCCTGCATACTTGCTCGTGGAGTAAAGGTTGGAGGCTCAGGATTTTCTGTAATCTCTTGCATTATTCTTGCAGCCATCTCAGGACCATACATCTGAGTGAACAATTCCTCTTGGTCTTCTAACTGTTGATGCCTAGCCTCATAAGCATCACTGCCCGGCTTGAGTCCTTCTTTGAATTTTCTAGGTTGAGCAATCATACTAGCATTTTCTGGCCGAGTATAGTCTGCTCCGATTTGAGCAGCAACATCTGCTAACACATCACTAGTTTTCTCAGCATCAGTCTTAAACTGACGCTTGTCTGGATTTCTACCAAGTGCTTCGTAACTTCTTTGTTTGAAAGCACCCTTTCTACCTCGGCCTCTTCCCATGGTCATGATACCTTCTTCGTTACCCCGACGAACTCTTACCTTACGACGCATACCAAGTTCGCCAGTTTCTTTGTCAACAACATTTTGCCGTTGTCCCGGTGTCATACTTGAAGTGTCCATTCTAAGACCTCGTTGACCGCCGCCAAGTTGCCTTCTTGCAGCACCCGTAAGACCTGCAACATCTGCTCTTCTTTCACCCGGACTTTGGAAGCCTTCTGCTAATTCTGTTTCACGCAGTGGTCTACCTGCAACACTTGGGTCAGCAAGCATAGCCTGTGCTTGACGCTGTGCTATCAGTTCGTCTGACAATCCTTCCGCTTGCATTCTTGCTGCTTCGGCTTGTAATTGCTCTCTTGTGAGTCCTTGGTCAGAAGTAAAAGGTGCTCTTTCTACGCCCTTTCTGCCGCCTGCCATAGACATTACACGAGGGTCAATCGTCATACCACCAGAGTAGGTGCCACCCATTCCCATGAGTTGTTCTTCCGGTCTGGCTTTCAAAAGGTTCCATGCTTGTTCGAATGCTCTCATAGTTGTTCACCTAAGTCCTAATTCTTTTTGTCGTGCAAGTATTGCTTGCATAGCAGCGTTTTGTACAGACTGGCTTATTTCTGGTGTGACAGGTTGAGTAGGTTGTTTTCTGCTCATCATTTCCTGACGACGCTGAGCGACCAGTTCCTGTCTAGCCCTTTCTGATTCTGCTTCTCTTCGAGCCGCTTCTTCTCGTGCTGCTACTCTTCTGTTAACAATATCAAATGGTTCAGAAGAAGGCATTTCTTGAGTGGGAGGTGCGGGTTGACCTTCAAGTACATCGTCTAACATAAATGGTTCATCAGTAGGACCTTCCATCAGTGGTTCAAATTCTGGGTCAGTCATTATATCGGGATGTAATATATCACCTTGGTCAAGTCCGGGGTAGTGTAATTCAGAAAATTGACCCATACCTTCATCCTTTTTGTTCCATCCGCCAAAATACTCTTTAGACCTCCGTCTTGTACCCAAAGGCTTTGTTCTATCAAGCGCTGGGTCTTTAAAAGCAAAATTTGGTTTCTGACTTTCCATTAACCTTTCTGCATCTCTTTGACTACCAGTGTGCGACGCAGGTGTTATGTCTGCCAAGCCAAATCTAGCGTCACGGATTGTTTGTAGCATAGGTGGCGCATTGTAAGGCATACCTACATCCCTGTAAGCCTGCTTCCTTTCAGGAGTTTCACGCAGGCCTCCAGTTCGAGCAGCCTGTCTCAAGTCTTGTGTGTCCAAGGCTTTCAAAAGGTTCCATGCTTGCTCGAATGCTATCATTATTACTCACCTAATGCTTCTTTTCTCCGCATCTCAAAAACTGTTTTGAGATAATCTGCATAGCCTCTGTCTCTGGGCATGTTCGGGTTGTGCAAGTTTTTGCCGGGAAAGTTTGGACTGGCTCTATCAGTAATGCTTTGAGGCGGTCTTGCTGGCAAAGTTCGCTGATTATCTCTTATGAAATCCATAGCAGCATCTGCGGCAGAACTACTCATTTCACGAGGGTCAGCCATACTGTCATCAGGTAAACTTGGAATCTGCGCTTGTCTGAGCGCTTCTTGTCTTCTATCTAACCTACCTTCTGTCCCCATTCTTTGTCTGATTGCGTTTTGTAAATCTTGTTGATATTTCTGAGCCTCTATGATACCCTCTTCTGTTTCAGCGGGGTTCATTGGAACTAGTTTTTCATAAGCCCTTTCTCTATCACTGTGCGCTCTTCGTTCTTCTATAATGTCATCGTGTAAACGACCCTGTAAAGCCTGTTCCCCATAAGCCATAGATGCTATTTCTTCTGGCGTAGAAGATGAAAGAGGAGTGGGGGTGTTTATCTGTCGTTCATAAGCCTCTTGTTCGGGAAACACTGCTTCATTATATTCTTGAATAGTATCCGACATACCTTGCCCGCCTCTTGACTGAGGATAGTTGATACCACTCACTCCTTGAACTAAGTCTGGATTTAACGGATGCTCTGCTGGGAAGCGTTGCATTCTCGACGGCATACCGAATTGAGAGGCTTCTAGTAAGTCCCTTTGAGATAATTCTTTTAAAATTAACCAAGACTGTTGAAATGGCCCCGCCATAGTCGGGCTAGAGCAAACTAGGATAAAAGAACATTGGTAAGCGCACGAGCAATACGAGCAGCGTCAGCAAGGTCTTCTTCCTGCAAACCACAATCAAAACCCCATGCGTTTAGATGGCGCACCAAGGTCTGGGTACTCAAGTTAGCCCCACTGCCCTCAGCAAATGGGCAACCGCCAAGTCCGTTGATACTACTGTCAAATTCCTTGATACCGTTAAGTAAGCCACTCTTTACTAATGACACTGCTCTGGATTCGTCACCTTTGTGATGTAAATGAAGGGCTGGTACAAGACCTTCGTCGAGCGCCATCTCAGCCCAAAGCGCAATCTCTTGATGACTCGCTACACCAACAGTGTCAGAAAGCACGACAGTATTACCAAACATCTTGGCATCCCTAAGACAAGAAAGCATAGTTTGTGGCTTCACAATACCACTATGAGGACTACCAAAAGCCATACTGATGTAAACTCTGACATTTTCTTTGGGCACCTTGTCCATGAAAGTCTTGTACATCAAAACAATTTCTTGCCGTGTCTTACCCATATTGTTGACATTGAAAGTCTCACAAGGGCTGAAAACGATGTTTATCTTCTCCACACCCGCCTTTACTGCCCTGTCATAACCCCGCTTGTTCATCACAAGTCCAGCACCAAAACCAGTAAATGTCTTTTCAGCATCAGCCATTTGAGGCAAACGCTTAGGATGAGCAAAACTTACCTCTTCGATATTCTCTATCCCTGCTCTATAGAGTGCGTTAATGAGATTCTTTTTGTCGTCTGTGTCGATGATATGCTCAAGATATTGTAAACCGTCACGAGGGCCGACCTCATAGACGGTTACCTTCATTCCTTCACTCTCCGAAGGCCACCGATACACATTTCTTGCAGTTCGGCTTCGTCTTCAAAGATAACTAAACCGGGGTCTTTTTCTTCAACGAGGGCGAACCAAGCCCATGTAAATCCAAAGATAATACCAAATGCAAATAATCCGACCAATCTGGTTAATAAAAATTCAAACATACTCATGTCGGAGACCAGAGCAGTGTAGAAATTAAACTTATTGGTCAGGTTGGAATAAATCTCGTCTGTCCGTAGGTTCACTCAAACCGAACTCAGGCCCATCATCATAATGTCCTCCTTGCTTTGCAGCAATTAATCTCTTAAGATTGATTTCGTCAGGTCCGTCAAGCATTGAGTCAGACAAAGCCCTTTCGCCGGGATATGCCGAAGGATGGAACTTAGCCGGTATTACTGGAGGATTTACCAATCTGTTTTGAATAAACGCCTCAACTTCTTCTTGAGGTATAGACATGGCTTGTTCTCTTACTCTTGGTCTAAAACCTGCCTCTCTCATTTCAGCAGCATTTTCAAAATGAGACTTTTCAGCAATCTTTTGTTGCTGCCTGTGTTTAAGGTCTGCTGGTGTCCCTGAAAACATTGTTGGTGCGTTGGCAGGGTCGCCAAAGTCATCAAAAGCATATTCATTACTGTCATCTGCTTCCCGAACCATTGAGCCACGAGCAAAGTGGCCCATTACGCTAGGGTGCATATACTGACCTTTGAGCAAAGCCCAAGCCCTGTCGAATGCGCCCATGTACTATCCGATAGGGGCTGGGGGTAAAAAGCCAGCGGTCAACCAAAAAGTTCATTGCTGTTGTAAACTTTCTAACTGCGCTCGCAACATTGCATTCTCTTCTTTGAGTTGTTGAATTTCGGCTATGTATCCCGCCATCTCTTGACTCGTCATACTAGCCATCCGTGGACTATCTTCTGGCCCTCGGTAATTTTTGAGGACAGTCCATGCATCATTGATGGCACTCATGAGTAAACCGAAGGGTCAACTAAAGAAAAGGTTATCGCCAATTTAGGTATACCAAAAAGTTTTCTGAAAATTTTTTTTTCGGAGCGCCGTGTGTGGTTAAAGAAGTCTAAACTGCCATCTAAACTGCATTCCTCCGTCTAAACTGGCCGTCTAAACTGCCGTGCCCTGTTCTATAGACCGGGGTACTGGGCTGTCTAAACTAGCCATCTAAACTAGAAGCCACAGGTACGGGTCGCATGTGAGGCGTACGCCTGTCGTACATGAGGGGCGGGCGTACATGACGCTAGGCATTCGCCTGAGAATTGAAAGCCATAGGCGTACGCATACGAATGTGAGCGAGCCGTGTGTAATACCCGCACCAATGTGAGCCGCCCGGCTGTGTCTGTCTGGGTGTGTGGTGCGTGGTTGTCTGTGGTCGGTGGGGTGTGCTACGCACTCACCCACTCATATGGGTGGAACTGTACATACATTCATCTTCTTACGCATTCGTCTAAACCCATCGTCTAAACTATACACGATGTTTATTCCGATGGCTCTCAGTCCACCGAATAGAGAGTTCCTTTATAAAGGGATAAAGAAGTGATTTCCCAGCAAACTTTGCTACTCCCCCCTCCCCCTCTCCCACTGTGGAGTGGTGTGGTATGGGGAGTGTGGCATGGTGCGCTACAAGAGGAATGAAATATGAACAATAATAACACACCTAGTTATGCAATGCAAATGGAAGAAGAACAAGTACGCCCTACTCTAGTGGGCTTCTTACGAGGTAGGAGTAAGTCACTTGACTTACCTATCAAGCGTAATGAATTTCTGGCCGAGGGCAAGATTGAATTTACCGTAGGATATGGCAAAGAGAATACCATGAACACATTTACCCGTGATGAGATTATCCGTGGGCTACAAACTTCTCATGCTAGAGTGCTAGAGCATGGTAGACCGATAAGCGTAGTCAAAGGATTCCCTACAGGTACACCTAACCTTGCGGGATTGAAGAACATGCTAGATTTGAGTCACCCGATTACTAGAGGTCACAATGCAGGTACTAGAGTCAATGCGCTGTTCCATTGTCTAGCGACTGTTCGAAGGGCTGAGAAATCGGCTATCAAGACGGCTAAGAACAACGCTGAATTGAACCTTGCACTCAAGACGGGTACTGCGCTTGTAGTCAGAAAGCCTATCATGGGTAGAGAAAACAACAGACAGAAGAAAGACCGCATCATTGGCTGGGAAACTTCTGACCCACTACCTAACGCTAAGAAAGCAATCAACAAATACTGTAACATGACCTACGGTTCTGACTGGTGGGAACAACCTAACAAAGCCAGTATGAAACTGGAAGCGGTTGATTTCGTGACCGTGTACAAGGCTGACGGAGACTACTCCGAATACGACAAGAACTTTTCTTGAGTAACCCCCAACCGTACCCAAACCGCACTGGGTAGGAAAATATGTGCGGTACAACATCACATCACGGAGTGAGTGAAACTCATACAGTCGAGAGCGACTTCTTATGAGACAGGCAAAAACAACCTCACTCCGTGACTTCCCATTCATGGTGGGTAAGGCACTGCAAAGCACTTCTGTTTAACATGTGTGAGCGTGGTTAGAGCATCCAAGTGTGCCAGTATGTGGCCAACTCTAACTAAACATGGGAGTCCTTACCTGCCACCCACTCATCATATATCATCAGGGGTGGGGCAGGCTTTTTCGCGTTTCGCCTGCCCCATCCCACCCACTCACGGGAGAGTTCGACCAAAAGACCTCACATGGCGGGGACAGCCGGGATGTCCACTACTTCGTGTCGAACTCTCCCACCCACTCACGGAGTGGGCAAGGTGCAAAATCACTTTGGTGCCGCTAATAAGGCTAAGGGTCGCAACCTAATCCATTGTGATGTAACCTCACCTTGCCCACTCCACCATGTGGGTTGCTTCCTTATTTTCTTTCCAGAAAATCTGCACCTACGCCACAGCGAGCCATGCAACCAGACCTCCCCACCCACTACCCAAGACCTTTCCATATCCTATTCACCAATCCTTTACATCTAAGGGATTCTTACGCAGCAATGCGTTTCCGGCAATAGTTATACGCAATAGTATAACTAATTCAGCAGTGATGCTGAACATATCATGGCGATAGATTAGAGAAGCCGGTTCTCTCTACATGACACAACCCTAAAGTGGTGCATCACTTTAGGGAAAGAGCAGGGTGCAACTCCTTGCCACGCCCATGATTGACATTCACAGGGGGAGTCCGACGAATACCCATACCTGCATTGAGGTAATGTGGGGGTGAGCATGATGCTCAATATCATGTCAGTTGGGCTCTCCCTTCCATACAAACCGTGGCACTACGGCTTTGTACAATCTGTTCGATGTATACTCTAGTCAGAATACAAACCAAAGCATTAGTATTGTGTATAGTAGTATCTCTATATTTATATTATTATAATTTAGACTACTATGAATATACTATACAAACTACCTATTGTATTGTGACTAGAATATCTATCGAACAAAGTGAACAAAGGCTCAGTAGCCCTTTCTCTAGGCTTCCTTTATAAAGGGATAAAGAAGTGTTGCTTCACCTTGGTTTGCTAACCCAGAAAAAACAGGAAGAATAAACATGAATATGAATACGGATTATGAATTAACACCGAAACAAAAACTCATGATAGGAGAACTAGTGTTTAGAGGTGTTGCAGATATGTATGCACACCCCTACAAATTAGCAGAAAACATTGTCATGTTCTGTAACGCATGGAACATGAATTCGTTTGATGTAATCACTTGTATCAATCACCTAGCATTGATGTTTGAATACGAAACGATAAGTTACGATGTAATTGACGACATCATGTGTTGGGAAAACGAATACGGTGAAGTCATCTACGAGGTAAGATAAGGAGGAATAAATATGAAACAAGAACAAGAAAAGAATAACACAAGCGAGCAAGAAGAAGATAGCGAGATTAGGTTTCTCGGACAAGAGGGAGGAAGAAGTGAGGGCAACATGCTCATCATGGGTGTCTACTCAGGAAACCTTTGGGAGTACACTGATGTCAATCAAGGTACTGACTCTCACTGGTACAAGAACAAAGACTACCACAACAACACTATGTTGATGTCACAGTTCGCAGCCTACGGAATACCTATTGAACTCGCAGACTTATTCTTCGAGGCGGAGTTTGTCAATGAGGAGAACGGACTACACGGACTGTTCAAGTTCAAGGATGTAGCAACCAAGCAACTCGTCGTTGATTGCATGAAAGCGCACAAGAAACTAAGAGAACTACTTGACTCTAACATCGGTACCAAGACCTATGCCAACCAACACTATGTTGAACTCGGTAGACTCAAAGACGAGGTTGTATCTCGCACCGAAAGCATGGGTTGGTTCATCAAGATTATGCAACGAGAAGATACAGTCATTCACTACACATACACTGACGAAGATACTGGTGAACAATGGCGTGAAGAATTACACGACGGTGGTGACTACATGTATTACATCGAAGAGATGTATCGAACCGCAGGTGGCAAGGAATACCTTTACGATGAGGAGGAATGAACATGACAAACTGTACAGGATGTAACGAACCAATTGAGCACTCATACACTGCTTCATTTGGAGGAGACTGGTTCTCCTCATGCAACATATGTGACTGGCATAGTGAGGGAGATGAACACACTACAATCAAACAAGGACTCACGCTTGAGGAACTGATAGCACACAAGAAAAAACTGAACATACTATACAATCACCATCACAAAACTGCTCGCACTACAGAAGATTACAGGATGCTGAACTACTTGCGAACCGTAATGGATGAACTACTCACAGTAGACAAGGAGGAATAAATATGGGAAGAAGAAGAGAACCGTACAATCCATTCAAGACTGCTGAATACTACAAGAGAAAGAAAGAGCAAGACGAGCGCAAGAAATTAGAATTACAAAAGAAGCAAGAGGAGGAATAAACATGATAAGCGAAACAAAACAAATACGAGAAGAAAGAATAGCAATGGGATGTCTGGGCTGTTACAATGATGGCAGACTGACATTCAAATGGATAAACGCAGACGAACTAAGAGAAGCCATCGAGGTTGGCGTAGTCAAATCAGTATGCTCTCGGCCAAACTGTGGTGACGAGTGGCACATCCAAGACTACGACGGTGAGATTGGTAGGTTCTCTTCGGACTTCGGTGAGTGGCCTGACCTTGAACAACTTGCTGACATCATGGACTTGGTTGATGAACACGGTCAAAGATATGTCGCAGGTATTGAAGCGGCAATGCAACATCACGGAAGAAGTATTCCAACTGTCGAGCAAGTAGAAGAGGCCGTTGATTTACTCTACTACATAGGTGAATACGAGAGTGACATCAAGGACTTCTTCATGGAGTGGGCTTATTCCACAGGTGACATGACAGAAGGACATCCCATGGAATCATACATTGATTGGGATGACTATGCTCGTGACATGATGCATCACTACACAAGGATTGACCTTCAACACAGCACTTACGAGAAAAGCATCTACCTCATTGACAGGAATCGGTGATAACATGAAAGATAAATACACAAGAGAAGATATAGGATGCTACTTCGATGGGGCATTCGGATTTGAATACAACACGAGAAGAATAATTGAGTTCGCATATCAACATGGTTGGGATGCTACTGAACTTAATGCAGATGAAATGACAGACCTTGATGTTCTGGTTTGCTTTGTAGATGAAGCGATTGAATACCTCAATGTAGCGACAGAAAGACCAGACAATATCCATTGGTCGTGGGAAGAAGGCGACTTCGGACTGTGGGAATATGATGAGGAAGGTGAATTGATATGAAGATAAAAACATTATTTGCACTCTACAATGACTTCAAAGAATACAAGGAGTGGTACTACCAAAACCACGGATGGGTTATGGAAGAAACCTTCCGTGAATATGTACAGCGATGTATTGACAATGACGAACTAGAATTAATTGAGGAGGAATGAATATGAATGAAACAATAATAACACCCGACGAAGATGAATGGCCTTACCACACCTACGAACTGAATGAGTATGGTTTGGTTGATAACAAAAGTATCGCCAACGACTTATCTATTCTCAATCTCGCTCGCTTCTTTTTCTTCAACGCTAACGATGGATTAGTTGATGACATAGAAGAAGCGGCCACCGAGATTATGAATATAATGCGTGGCGAGTTCTACATTTCAAACACAGATGGAGAGGAATGAATATGAATGAAGAGATAACACAATACGAGAAAGAAGCGATGGACTACTTTGAGTCCTTGATGAAAGAACAACAATACCCCAGCGACTACGGTGGTGATAACTTCTGGGATGATGATGGGTGGCTACTCACTGTATCATGGAATCCAACACAAACTAAACTTGAAGAGATTGCTTTCGCTATACTTGATGAAAAATTAACAGACATGGATAGCGACAACCATGATGTAGTTAGATTCAGACACTGGGCTTGTGGCTATGTCATGCAAATTAATACTCGACCAATCGTAGATGGTAGACTCACTAAAGCGGGTGAAGAAATCTATGAATACATACAGGACAATGGTTACGACTACCTACAACTAGCAAGCGAAGATGACCAATACTACAATTGGGAAAGAGAGATGGTTACCATGTGTATAAACAACGACGACTTGACCATTGAACAAATGGACAGACTAGTATCACACTTGCTCTATGAATGTGAGGTCTGTGTAGAGGGTGACGGTTCGGTGTGGTGTAACGGTGACTTGAACGAACTCATCAAAGAAGAAACTGATTACCTATTCGGTAACTCGACAAGGGCAATACAAAGAAGGGCGGCTGAACATCCCGACCAAACCAATCTGTTCACAACACAGGAGGAATAAATATGAATAACACAATAGCAATGATGAAGAAACAAGCAAAAGAAATAACAGACGAAGAGATAGAATGGACATACCAGCGTAAGGTTCAGTGGGAGAAAGTCCCAGCCATTGTGAACACTTACTTGAACGCAATCAAAGGTTCAGTCAGATACTATGGTGACATACCCACCAATACAGAAGAGATAGTAAAAGCACTGACTAAGACTTCACTAACACAAGCAGAACTACTTGAGGTGTTCGGTTGGTTGACATCCAAGAAAGACCATGTGATTACTTACAGGGAAAAGGATTGGTATGGTCGTGACTACGAATACCGTGTGACCAAGAAACCAAAGGTGGACTATGAAAGAGCGCATTGGAATAACCCTTATCGTGGCGCAGCATCTAACTACTACTACCGCAAAAATTCAGTCCAAGAAATGCTATCCAAACAGTTGGAAGGCTTAGTCAAGTACATGGCTGAATACAATCAGCACAATGACGCACATACTATCTGGCTTGACCAAAGGAACTTAGACAACATGGAAATTAGGATTAACGAATTGGAGAAAAATAACAAATCCCTCTACAACAATGGTCGCCAAATCTACGAACACATCATGGATACACTTTCTGAGTATCGTAATGGTAACTCAAGTTCTACTCATGGCAAGTTCTCGTTTGCTCTGTCATACAACACCAAATACATTGACGGAGAAACAGGTGAACTCATACCACTTGACCTCGCAGAAGTCACTACTAAATTCATGGACTATCAATCCAATGTCATGCGTAACTACAAGGCTACTCTACCAAACAAACTGCGTAACATACATGAGTCACTCATTGAACAAAGAGATGCTCTACTCACACGCTGGCTGAATGTTCACACAACTGCTTACGATGCATCTGTCATGTGGAAGAACACATGGGATGAGTTCTGGGGCTACCTACCAAACGGAGAGGAATGAACAATGATTGACACAGACAAATACGGAATGACGAATGAAGAATTACTTGAGAGATACAGTAGCCTTTCGGTTGATGAATACAAAGAACTCCTCGCAGAAGTCAAGCGATTGCGTAAGGACATAATTTCTATCCTCCGAGCGATTGACCTACCTGACTATGATGAGTTCCCACTTACACAGGAGGAATTGAGAAACATGATGACCAAATACGGACAAGAACATTTGATAGGAGAGGGATATTGATGAAAACACTCAACGAAATGATAGCACACATACTTGGTATAGAAAACTACCAAGACCCAAACAAAAAGAAACAAAACAAGGAGGAATGAATAATGAAAACAGCAAGACAAAAGCAAGCACAGAACAGCAGATACAGAGCGAAGTTTAAGAAGCGATTACTCAACGCTCTAAGAATGAAACACACAGAAGAGGAGGAATGAATATGAGAATTAACATAAGGATAGAAGCAACACATGAGATAGACATAGTGGATTTGATGGACACAACGCTCAGAGATTATATCGAAGAGAACATCCGTGACATCATCTACAACGGAGACATTGATGTAGAGGAGGACTAAGTATGATAGCAGTACATGAAATAATATGCACCAACGGTGACGAAAAACTATACACTACAAGAGTAGAAGTAGACCACGCTTTCATTGCAGACTCAATCTACGAAGAGGACTTGAGACTGTTCACCAAAGAAGATGCAAGGAGTTTGATTGACTATTTGACAGCAGTATTTTTCAGCGAGGAGGAATAGATATGACAAAGTATTACATTGACAAAGAACTAATTTACCAATCAGTCTTAGAGGACATCCAACATGACATAGAACATTGCTGTGTCAAGGATGACCTTGACTACTTCCTCAAGTGCTGGAAGGATGCAATCGAACATGCGTTGGAAAGAAACGAATACGAAATCGAGGTGAAGGAATGAAGATAAAGGTGAACTGGTATGACGAAAGAGCATTTGACGATGATGACAACGATGGTTATGTCTATGGCATCTATTGGATGGATGGTGAAGAAGTAACGCATGTTGAATGGTATGCAAGTGAAGCACAAAGAAACGATATATTTGAGGTGAAAGAATGAAGGGAAAGAGGTCTATAAGAAAAGGGGAAGTAACAGATTTAGAATACATACTAAATGACGAAGGGAAGTTCAACAAGGGAATCGCTGTGTCTCCTAATTGGATTGAGAAAGGAACACAAGAAGACGAATACAAGTGGACACTGTATACAGTTGATGGTGCAGTTAAGAGGTTGAAACAATTACAGCGAGCCAAGGGTAGGAAGCGTCTCAGTATATTGTTGAAGTTCGGTGAACACTTAAGTGATTGGCATACAGTCACTTGGCCTGTGTTGTTTGATATGATTAGACATCGTGATTCAAGGTTTAGAAACTGTACAGTCAAACAGTTGTACTACATCAAAGGAGACTTAGAGAGATACAGAAGTATCAGTGTTTGGCCAGCCGTAGTACAGAATGAAAACGAGAAAAGAGATAACAACTGGGGCGAGGAAGAATGAAGAACACGCACTTGGTAATCAAGATAGAGACTGAGGAGTATATCTATTGGGAATGTTCAGAACCGGACTACACGGAGTGACTATCATCTTTTGTGAGGGAAACAAATGACAATGAGTGACCACCAAGATAGTGAACATTTCACATACAGCAAGACATGGGAACAGATTGAATCACTACTAGATGAAGCAGAAAAAGAGCAGAACAAAAGATGGACAGCGTTTCAGCGTTGTCCTAAGTCGTTGCGTATGCAACACTGGAATAACTACAAGGGACTTGAAGGAGTCATCAATACCCTACGATGGGTGCTTGGTGACTTGAAAATGCCAAAAGAAAAAGTACTAGGGAGAGATAAGAATGAGTAAAGGATTAGGAATACAATTAGCAAAAACAAGAAAAGAATTAGCAAGAATGAAGAAAAGAGAGGCAGGGTTACTGAAATCCATCATGGTCATTTCGGACAGCGTTGGCCTCTTCGAGAATGAAAATTTGTTTGACTGGATAACCAGTAACGCAAGGACTTTCATCGAAGAAGATTACACGGAAGAAATGAAGGAGTGGATGATATGAACAAAGTAATAGAAACAAGACACGGAGAGGCATTGCCTTTCTGTGTGATAGAATATGCAAACGGACAAATGGAAATTATACTGGAGTTGATTCACCAATGATTGACACAGACAAATACGAAGGACATACAGATGATTACATTTGGACTTGGAAACAATATGCAAGTCATTTTGACCACGATGCAGATAGAGCGTTGATACAAGACGCACCACTTCTTCTTGAAGAAGTCAAGCGGTTGCGTGAAGGTATCAAGGCTTACTTAGACTTAGAAATAGAAACACACGAATTGAAGGAGTTGATTGAATGAGACGAAGTTTCCCATTTGGAGATAACTCTACGCTGATGGAGAAATGTAATCGAATCAGCGTAGAGCAAGAACTCCGTAAAAAATACGACAGAAACGAATGGCAAACCGTGAAAGATGAGTATGGAGTCGTCTGGTTAGAGACAGTTGATGGAAGCAAGGCTGACATATTCTTAGATGTAATGGAAGAACAGCACAAAGAAACTGAACAAGCACTAGATGTACAGTTCTACTTAGACTCACTAAACACAAGAAGGATTGGGTTGATAATCGAATACGCTCGTTTCTCAAGAACTATCATAGATTCATTAGATTACGACGATGTTTGGCTTAAGTTGTTGAAAGCAAATGTTGATTTAAACGAATACAAGCCCGACAAGTTTGAGTTTATAATTGAGTCATCAGACGGATGGCAGACCCTTGAACCTTCAAAGTTCGCACAAATACTATTCGAAGAAGAGGAATAAACATGACAATGAGCGACCACCAAGACAGTGAACACTTCACATACAATAGAACATGGGAAGATATACATAACATGCTTGATAGAGCAGAGAGGAAACAGAATCAGCATTATACTGCTATGCAGAGATGTAAAAGAAAAGACCGCATGTATCACATGCGTAATTACAAAGCGTTGGAGGGTGTGGTCAAAGCCCTTCGATGGACATTAGGAGATACGAACATAGACCACCCACTGGAGTGATTCAGTATTTAAAGAACTAACAAAGGAAAGGAAGTGAGAAGAATGAAAGACTTAGAATGCAAGCGATGTAAAAGAAGAACCAGCGTCAACATTCATCCTGTCTACAAGATATGTGACGAGTGTTGGAGGTCTACCACAAAGAACCCATTTAGCAGAGGTGATTGAATGAAGAAAGAAGATTATGAAAAACAAATAAAAGAATTAAACGAACAAGCCTTGAAACTTGAAAAGACCATGCAAACATACCGTGACTTAGAGATAGCAAAGAAAAATTATCATGAGTTTAAGACGCATGTCTACAGCGATAAGTTCGGTGAAATACACTGCATAGAAGTTATCTGTATCATCACTGGTGCTAACTATCTCATCGAACCTAAGACTCCTATGCAGTTAGAGATGCCAAACGACCCAAAATTGTTTGGTGATTTAGCAGGTAAGAAACTCAAAGATATTGAGATAGATGACGACCAACCTTCTCAAGAAACCACAGAAACGGATGAGAAACCCCCACTTCCACTGGAGACAGAAACCACTGAAAGCGGTACTTACAAAGTCGATGTCTCTAACATAGTAAAAAACATGAAAGGAGAGGAATAAGAATGACATACAATGATGGAATAATGAACGAACTAAAGCATGCAATTGAAGTTTGGAGAATGAACTATTTGATTGAGAAAGGGATTGACCCTCAGCCGAACATCGCAAGTGTAGTCGGCAAGATTGAAGTCACTCTTGACCCAGTAGAAGTAAACTCATTTGACAGAGGCGAAGAAGAATGAGTGAACTAAAACTTAGAATCGAAACAGAGGAATACATCTACGAAGAATACACTGAGGCTTCAATATGAGAATACTGATTGTAAAATATGAGATTGTCGGGATGAGGCATAATGGAAAAGACGGACAGTATTGGATTAATGAAAGTCCCGGTTTGAAATACATTTCAGCAGAGGAGTATATTTCAGTGGAAAAGGAGGAATGAAAATGAACATGACACCTAAGAAAGCAGGTTACATCAGATTCCTAGAACTGATTGCTAAAGAAAGCACCAGTCAAGTAGACAGAGAGTATGCAATTGACCAGTTAGTCAACATGGCCAACGGTGCTACATACAACGGAGAGTGACGGCATGAGAAAAACACACATCGTTGAATCAGCAGATGGAGAAACCGAATACGAAGTGTTCTGTAAAGAATGCCACCCAGACGGTGAGGTTTGCTGTGACAGATGCTTACACTACAACGGCTTTGACATACCATGTAAAGCATGTATCGGTGAGGAAGAAGAATACGAAAGCCTTTGCTCTGACTGTAAGGTAGAAGTAGATGGTTTGGCAGACGACATATACTGGATAGCACATGAAAGGCTGTGATAAGATGCAAGAATTAGTAACCGTTGAACTTTACAAACACGCTCAGTTTGGTGAGCGAGTTGGATTGAAGATGCGGTATAACTTAGACACCTTTCATTACTTGAAAGATAACATCCCTTTCCCTCGTTACATGTTCGATGTCGAAAAGAAACTGTGGAGTATTGATGCAAGTCCCGAAACCGTAAACGACGCTTGTGAACTATTAGACAATCTTGGCTATGATGTCAGCGTCGTAAAAACATACACCAAATCCTTTTCCAAAAACGGGCGAAACAAATCTAACTGCTGGGTGAAGAAAAAGCGCACACGACTCTATCTTCACTGGCCTTTTATTCGAGACGAAGACTTGAGAAATAAGGTTCGTTTGACTGTAAGAAGTGTGGCAGGTTGGAAGTTCCACGCTGAGGATAAGTGTTGGAGTATTCCAATTGCACAGGCTTCTACTTTATACAGTATGCTCGCAGATTTCTACGAGCCTCTGGCCGAAGCCATCCGAACAGATGACTCAGTTAAGGCTGAGATTGAGAGTAGCATCGAGAGAGTAGAACTTAGCGGTGCGGCTGAACTTGATGATGTCAGCCTTGAAAGTATCAACGAAAGACTAGCGGGTAAGTTTCCCGAAGGTCTTGACCTATATCCATTCCAAAAGGTAGCGGTTGCTTTTGCTGAGGCCAGTAAAGGTAGATGCCTTATCGGAGACGAGATGGGTATTGGTAAGACAATCAGTGCCATAGGTTATGCGGCTATCAATCCGAAAGCCCGACCTGCTTTGGTTGTCTGTCCATCCAATGTCAAATTCAACTGGAAGAAGGAATTGAACAAGTGGTTACCTAATGAGACTGTTCATGTAGTAACTCCCTCTTCCGATATCAAAGCGGCTGATGTCAAGAACATCGCCAAGGAAAAAGGTGCAAAAGAATCCGACTTGAAAACGAGGAAAACGGCTGAGAAGTTTTTGGAGAGCAGAGGTATCTTTGCTGACAAATACATACCGGATGTCGATTTCATAATCATCAATTACGACATGATGATGAAGTATAACAAGTCACTTTACTCAAAGATGCTCAAGTTAGTAATTCTTGACGAGAGTCACTACATCAAAAATGTTGGAAGCAAAAAGAATCCTGTTCAAAGAACTACTGCTACTTTAACAATAGCACACGCCAGCCCTAAAGTGATTGCTTTGTCCGGTACTGCTATATCTAGTAGACCAAAAGAGTTCTTCAATACTCTCAATCTCATGAGACCAAGTCAGTTCAATTCTTTTTGGGACTTTGCACAAAGATACTGCGACCCATACAATGATGGGTTTGGTTGGAACTTCAACGGTGCATCCAATATTAAAGAACTCAATGAACGCACAAGAGACTTGTGTATTCGTAGACTCAAGAGCGAGGTGCTACCCGAACTACCACCGAAGACACGAACTTTCTTCCCTATTGAATTAGACAAAGCGGTAAGAAGTCCATACGACTTCGCTCAAGAAGAATGGGACAGACAGATTGATTCTTACTATCTAAATGGTCAGTCTTTGCCAAAGGGTATTATGCTCACTATGATTAACGACCTGCGACAGATATGCGGTCACATCAAAGTTAACTATGCGGCTGACTGGATTAAGCAATACAGAGAACAAACAGGTAAGCCGATAGTGGTATTTGCACATCACCGTGAGGTAGTCGAAAGACTGGCCAAGAAAGTGAACGGTAAGATAATATCCGGTGCGACTGATTCAAAGACAAGGCAAGAACTTGTTGACGACTTTCAAGCGGGTAAGATTGGTGTCTTAGTCTGTAATACTATTGCGGCAAAGGAAGGTATCACTCTTACTAAGGCTGACACAGTCTTGTTCATCGAAAGAGAATGGACACCGACTGATGAAGAGCAAGCCGAAGACCGTGTATATCGTATTGGACAGGAGAGTCAACATGTACACGCTGTCTACTTGTCATGTGTTGGAACAATTGACGAACACTTTGACAGGGTTGTAGAGCAGAAGCGGCAAGTTGTCAAGGCTGTTCTCGACGGTGGTAATGTCCAACAGCGAAAGGGTCTTGTCAGTGAATTAGTTAAGCGATTGAAGAAAGAGCGAGGCTGGAGGTTCAAGTAATGGGTAGAGGCTCTCAGAAAAGTTTGGATTGGAAGTCCGTTAGAGAAGCGGCTGTAGAAGCACTTGACGAGATATCCGATGACCAAGAGCATGTAGTCAAAAGAGATTATTACGCAGTAGTTTACGAAAAGTACTATGCAAAGACTGGTCACAAAATGCATTACAATAATCACATTCCTGTAGAAAGAATACTTCATTGTATCAGTGAGAATTTTCTTAACGACCATGGATGGAAATCTTGCAGTAGACAACTGATGGTTAAACACTTAGAAGGAAACCATGTCAAAGCAGTTAGATGTATTAAGAGGTTGATATCGTGATAGACTTTAGTGAAGTTGGTACAATAGTATTACACGACATTGAAGACACTAAGTGCGTTCAGTTATTTCCACATGAAGGTAAAACTATTCAAGATATGTTGGAAGTCTTAGACGAAGGGCTAGAAAAAATGAACCATGATAGTTCTTCGGCTATTCAAAGAGGCATTCTACTAGACCGTGAAGAGTATAAAATCAAGCGGAGTACACCGATTCCATGCGTTTTTCTGTTCGATTGAACGAAGATTCACTATATAAAGAACTAACAAAGGAACGGTAGCGAACAAAGAACCAGCAAAACGAATGGTAAAAAATATAAACAAAAACAAGGAGGAACAAAATATGACAGAAGTAGTATTGATAGGCAAGATAACACAGAGCACACAGAATTTGGTAGAGGTCGAATACCCGACAGTAACGGGCGTTCACACTCTCAGATTAACAAGGACAATGATAGCACGATTCGAGCGCATCGAAGGTGGTAGAGTTGCATTGTTAGTAAGACCGGATGACGGAACAGTAAGAGGCGCACACATCGCTAAGATAGTTCAAGGCGACTGGGCACCACTTCATGTAACCCAAGAACAGATTGACATAGTAACTGCTATGGAAAACCACGAAGACATACCAACGACTACACAAGCAGAAGAATCGGATGATGTACCTGTATGGTCTTTGCCACAAGAAGCACCTACTATTACATTAGTAGACGAAGACAGTGGTACTGAAACAGTAGTCATGCCAGATGGCCCATTTGACGATATGTTGTTCAGTGGCGGAAGGAAAAAGAAAGACACAATCAACTGGGACTTTGAACCTGTAAGAAAACCTGCTTTCGTAGTTCACGAAGAAGGTCAAGAAGGTGCTACTGTTGCTAGAGTAAACAATGAAGCAGGTGAGCCAATTGCTTACCACATCTTCAATCCACTCTACCAAAGCAACAAGCGACCTGCTGGTGCTTACTTAGGGACATTTAGTCCGACATACTATCCTATGCCTTATCGAAAAGGATATGGCCCAATATTGGACATGGCCGCTGAGAAAGGTTGGCCAGCGCAAGTCCTTGCATGGAACGAAGGTAAAGCATCTGCCATGTTTGTAGACGCTACTAGTAATGTAGATTGGGAAAAGGCCACCTCTAACTTAGGAGACAAGTGGACAAGGAGAGGCTTCCGCAATCAAGGCGACTATCGTATTGGTTTCGCTATCTACAACAGTCTCGATGGCTCATCAGCGTTCAAGGTTCAAGCAGTTGCTGAGAGACTACAGTGTTCAAACGGACAAGTGTTAGGTGACAGTGCTACCATCGTTAATCTCAAGCACACAACCAATGCACTAGGTAACTATGACTTTGAAGGCTTGGCTGAGAAGATAATGGAAGTTTTGGAAGTAGCGGCTCAAGAAATCATTGTAGCCGAATCAATGAAAGATATACAAATCAACAGAGATGTCTTTGAGAAACTAATGACCATCTGTCAAAGAAAGAAACTAATCACTAAGCCAGTTGTCAAAAGAGACGACGCAGGTAATGTTACTGGATTGAGCAGAGGCTACATGTGGAGACTCATGGGACAAGGTTGGACTAACCCAAGCGAGCCTTGGGTAGCAGTCAGTCCTAAAGACCAAGGAACTCTATATCAAGTCATGAACATATTGACGGGTGCTATCACTCACAAGCCAGAGTGGACAGATGGTAAGGGAACTAATCTGAAAGGTTCTACGCTCAACTACAACACCATGACTGACAGACTACAGACAGTTCACAAAGTGCTTGGCGATATTACAAGGAAGAGCATTGACGGAGTATCAATTGAAAAGCAACTTGAGAACATACCAATGTTCAGTCAAATTTTATACTGAGGGGGAATAAACATAGAAGAAACACCAGAAGAAGCAGTGAAACTAATACTAGAACGACTGAGAGAAGGAGGGCTTTGGCAACCGCATGGCTTAGGATTATCCTATGTCAAAGAGGGTAATAACAAAGTTACACTAACAACACAAGAAAACACTCCTATGAGTGCCCAAGCAAGGATACGAATGAGATTGTTACTTGAGGATGTCGGGTGGACTGTAGACGAAACCACATGTCAACTTGTTGAAGTAGAGCATTTGACACCAGAGCAGAAGCATGTCAAAGAGATGCAGATGCGACAAGAGTTAGCACAGAGTTGGAAATGCTCTTGTGGTACTCCACTGTCGGCTTTCCCACTTGAGGAAGGTGTATGGAAACACGAAGGTCAGCAAGAGATGTTGTTACCTAACGGTGAGACCGAGATGGTTGAGCAATGGCATGTCTTGATAACCTGTCCTACTTGTGATGCAGAGATACCGACTGAACCTTACGACTACGGATTACTTGCAGGTGACGATGAAGCAATGCTCACTTACAAAACCAGCAAAATAGTTTACACTGCGATTGACCGGCCTACAATTATCGACATGATAGACAGTAAGATAGGCGACTCTTTGTTAATACTCGGAACATTCTGTCCGTTTAACGGTGACCTACTACCTCCTCATGTCAGAGGGGCGGTTGTTACATTCAAAGAAATAGAAAGGAGCGAAGAAGAATGAGAGTAGAAATATTACAATCAAAAGATAGCAATTACTTACCATTTGTTAGAGCAATAATGGTGTCCAAGAATGATGTCAGTAACCCTTGCGAAAACTGCGGTAAACCTTCTTGGCAACATGAACTATTATTCAAAGAAGACCAAGACTGGTGCATGACATGTAACGATGAACATCACGGTAGAGATAAATGGTCTGATAAAAAGATGAAACAATGGTGCATGGAACTAATGGCTAAAGGTATGGCGATTGTAGTAATGTATGAAGATAGAGAGGAATAGATATGAATACACATCGAGATAAAGCAATCATTGGATTGGCAGGTATAGCAATAGCGCATATAGACAACGGTGACATAGATAAAGCAAGAGAGACAATTCTGGGACTTATCATAACCCTTGAAGGGCAGGTGGAAGCATGAACATATTTGTATTAGATGAAGACCCAGCGCAAGCCGCTAGATACCTAGACGATGTTAGACTACCCAAGATGTGCGTAGAAAGCGCACAGATGATGGCATCGGCCCTGCGTAGACATGGTGCTACTGATGAAGAGATGCCACTTACTAAAGCAGGTAAGCCATACAAGGGAGGCTACAAGCATCACCCATGCACAGTATGGGCTGGCGACAGTCGTGCTAACTTTGTATGGCTTGCTCTACATGCAATCGAACAATGCAAGGAATACACTCGAAGGTTCGGCAAAGAACATGCTTGTTACGGACCAATCAATCACATGGCTCGTATGTGGAAGACCGCTAAGTTTGAGGAGAATTACATGACACCATTTGCACAGGCTATGCCAGACGAATACAAATCCGATGACGATGTAGTCAAAGCCTACAGGTCTTACTACAAGTCTAAGGAATACAGCAAGGGTGGTGTCAGATACATTCGAGCAGATGTCCCTACTTGGTGGGAGGTGACTGCGTAATGGCTTGCGGAAGAGAAAATGAATGTGCGTGGTGCTACCACATACCACTCAAGAAAGACCCAAGATGGAATAAAAAGTTCGGAGGAGAAGATGTCATTGGGTGTCTTAATTGGTGGCAAGGCGTGGAGGTGACGGCGTGAGTAAAAGACAGTATCATTCACTCAAGATAAGTTGGTATTGTATGGAGTGTGGTGATGAACAAGAGCCATACTTCATTGAGCGAACTCCAAAGTGGGATGACCACGAAGGAGACATGGAGTGGGGCTTGTGCCCTGCTCATGGTGATTCAAACCGACTTCACCAAAGAGTCAAACTACACAAAGAACACATCAAGTATGTCCCAAAGAGTTGGGTCATTCGATGGAAAGCCGATGGTGAGTTTGATTGGTCTGAGTTAGGGGATGGAGAAGGCGTGGAGGTGACAGCGTGAAGTGGAAGAATCGAAAATGCCCTACATGCGGTCAAACCAATGTTTTATTCCATGGCATTGAAGACGGTGTTGAAATCAAGATATGGTCTTGTGGTCACCAAAGAGGCGGAGGAAGACCAGTATGAGTGCATTCGACCAAGAGATTAAGTGGCGTGTTCCTTCAACCACTGCTAAGTGGAAAGGAAAGGCTGAGATAGTCATGAGCGTTGCTACTCCCAAAGGTCGAGGTAAACCTGCCATTGATATTAGAACTCGAAGAACAATAGAGCATCCGAAAGGTGAAGGCTTTACGAGAGAGGGCGTAAGGTTGTCACTTGAAGATACAAGCACTCTAATCAAAGCGTTAACACATACCCTCGAAGAACTGAGGGAAACGAATGCTACTGGCTGAGGCATCTCAGATATCGGAAGAACTGCGTAACTATTATCGCAACTATATGCGAGATAGTGAGAACCGTTCTCAATACTTTAACAAGTTGATAGATACAGTTAGTCTCGCAGTGCGTGATTCTATAGATGATTTGAACCAACTAATAGATATGTTCTTCCCTTCCTATTCTAAATATCCAAGACAGTATGTTTCTTTTCGAGACCTAAGAGACGATGTGTGTAAGAAGTTGTCAATCTCTCCCTTAGTATGGGATGAAGCATTGGCAGGTAAACCGATGGTGCCACTATTAGCACTTGAGTCCCCAGAGTATGGGGGCGACGGATTGACCGTCAAACAAGGACTCAATTTGATGGCTCGAATAAAAGACCTAGGCTTCCTTGAGATTGCCAGCAAAATGAATGAGAAAGAGGCATTAGTATTCTGGGCAAGAGCCACAGGTGAAAGGCCACCTATACCTATCAATCGCTTTTTACAAATCATATCCTATGTAGTGGGCGAGAATCCTCAAACATTACAATCAATCAATATCCTACTCCAAACGATGCTACCAGCAGAGATAGCACAAAGAATGATTGGTACTCAGAAACCAATCGAAGTAAGAACCATGCAACCGGGTCAGCCATTCGTTGGTCCCGTTTACAAAGCGTGGGATAAATTCACAACTCCTACAGATGTATTTGTAGAAGTAATATCCAATCCAAGAAGATACTTACACATCACCGAGTTTCCAAAAGGTAACTTCAAAGGTGTTCTTTATGACAGGCATCGACAACTTATGGGTAAGCCTCTCAGCCTGCCTATTGAACAAGAGGCTATCTTAGAAGTAGAGGTAGATGGACTAGACATAAAGTTCGTCACTGATATATTATCACTAGACAAGGATTGGGATATTCACAAATCAGATTATAGAGACAGGGTGAATAAGTTGGAACAATTAAATTTGAGTAAGCCTGTTAAATCTGGTAAGTTCGTTTCCAACGCTACTGACTTTACTCACATGTTAGAGACAATAGAGCCTACTGAAAGATTGAGGCTTACTAACACTGACGGCATAGTTGCTGGAGGACAAGGTGGATGGTTAGTAATGAAAGACGCATTCCACATACAGTTACTCGTTAACGCAGTAAAGCGTGACGAAGAATATGATACCTTCGTAAGACTATCTGCATTAGACGGTTATGAGAGTTATGAAGTCGGGCAAGTTAAATTAACCGTCTCGGTTGCACAACATCTCCGTCAAAGGTTGGCACAGCAGGGAGTGCTTGCTGGACAAGACTGGTTACCAGTCGACGAATATGGAATGGTGGTAGTTATGGAGATGAAAGAATTTTCTTTACAAGACCTTTCTGTTACTGATGGTGAGATAAAGTATCTTGATGATGACTTAGGATTTTCCGATGTTTCTCAACTAACAGATTTGATAGAAATGAGTGACTGAAATATTGACTATATAAAGAACTAACAAAGGATGGGAGATGATTAGAATGAACCTACGAGAGAAGTACAGACCACAGACCTTAGCAGACCTAGCAGGATGCTCTGAGTTTATTACTTCTGCTGAGACATGGACACTGGAATCGTGCCCTGCTAACATTCTACTTGTTGGTCCTCCCGGTGTTGGTAAGACCAGTGCTGCTATTGCTTTGGCTAAAGACTTACTAGGAGAGTGGTTCAACTCAGTTAACTTTAGAGTTACCAATGCGAGTGACGAAAGAGGTATTGACGCTGTTAGAGAACTAAAGCAAATCAGTAAGAGCAAGGCACTTGGTGCCAGTAGACGCATTGAGTTCCTAGATGAGTTTGAAAGTTTCACTGCACCTGCTCAAAAAGCACTCCGCCAAGTAATGGAAGAAAGTCACAAGAACACTATCTTTATTCTAACAGCCAATGACATTGGTCCTATTCACAATGCAATCAGAGACCGTTGTCTTACATTTGTATTCAGCCCTATCGACCCTTACAACACTGATAGGTTAGAGATGATTGTCGATAAAGAACAAATGCCTGAGCATTGGAAAAAGCATTTACCTAACTTAATTAAATTCACTAACGGTAGCCTAAGACAGTCAATAGACATTCTTGACAGTCTGCCAAAAGTAGGAACTGCTCTCGAAGACAGAATCCGAAAGGAGGGAGAGTTCCTTAACAAAGCGGCACTTAATCTGATGAGTTCGGATTATACCAAGTTAACCGCTTATCTTAAGCAAGCCATAGAATCGGGACAAGGTCGATTCTACATACTGAAAGGTTTGCGCTTTCGTGCCAAGTCGCTTATGGAAAGCGAAGACGATTGGTACAATTTCATGTTCACCTACGGAGAGTTTGTCATGATGGCTCAGCAATGGCCTGATGATGACTTGTCGTTTGTGGAATACTTTGTAGCAAAACTAAAGAAAAATATGGAGGAATGATTATGGAAGAAAATAATGGAACCAAATGGCCAGAAGATGTGATTGAAAGACTGAATGGGTATGCTGAGCGAACCGGCATCAAGTTGGGGGAAGCCGCCAACAAATTCAACAAGTGGTTGAAAGATGAGTTTGCAGTAGAAAATCCATTCGATGAAGACCCATTCTATCTAAGTCAATGGAGTGAACAATTCGTAATAGAAAATAGAAACGAAAGTGCAAGCCGTCAGCAAGACACTGTTACTTATGTCGGTATGTTCATTGGAATTGAAGACACTGAAAGAGATAACCGAAAGGGTATGTATGACAGAGCAATTAACATGTTCAAGACGAACAGAGATAGAGCAATCGACGAAGGTCATATTGGTATTCTTACTGCTAAGTCTGGTAAGTGGCATCTCAATGGTAAAGAAACAAACGACAGAGTTCAAGGTAGCGACCTACCTTGGTACGGCTTTGAGTTTGACGACATGATTCTGTGTCTAATGGCTGAAAGAAACAATGAAAGAAAGCCTATTGCACCTACTAGTATCAGTAGGACTGCTTACTTCTTAGGCTCACCGGAAAGCGGTGGCGACATAAAGAAATGGTCAATCAGTCTTCAAGGGAAGTCTATGAACGCTGACTACGAGAAGTGGGTAGCAAGTCGAATAAAAGTAGTAGAGCCTAAGAATAAAGACCAAGACATCTTGTATACAAATCGCAACTTCCATGAAACAGTTGAATACACTGACTCTTGGCTACCTGAGCACCTTAGAGTAGCCTTTAGCGCAGAGAGGCTTCTAATCAACGGTGATATGCATGGTGAGTATGTAGAGTTAGGTAACTTACTTGACGCTCACGCAGCAAAGAAAATCACTACAGCCAATGGTATGACAATCAACCCTGTCGTAATCACATATGGTTCAATCACTTATCTGAACAGAGAGCCGATGGAAAGTGAGTATGACCCGACTGGTCGCTCGTATCGTCTCAGCATCTATCGCCAGAATGTAGACCCAGTAACGGTCTGGGTATCTGGTAGAATGCACGATGAAGACAGAGTGTTTGAATACAAAAATGCAAAGGGTGAATGGGGTCACTACAATGAGAAGACCAATGTTATCGTAGTTGGTAGATTGAGACTACGGCCATTCAACAATGAAATGCAACCAAGCCTATCAGCGCTTGGTATTTACATTCCACACAGAACTGCTCGCCCTGCGGGTGGAAGTGGGAACACAAGCCTAAATCAATTTGGAGGAGATGAACAATGAGTGGATGGGATGCATTACTAGGAGACGAAGCACAGCCAGTAACTACAACTCAGCCGGTTGCATCAGCAGCCGCTGAGCCTGTGGTTCAAGAAAACATAGAGCAGAATATCAAGGAGAAGTTAACTCCTGAGACCTCTACTGAATTTATCAGTAGGTTCCCTGCTATTGCACAGGAAATGAAAGAGCAAGCGAAAGCGCCTGCTATACAACCTAGTGCTACTTTCATGGGCGTAGTCGGTCACGAAGGTACTGGTAAGACTGGTCTGGCTATGGATGCTCACAAGCATAAGCATGGAGATTCTCTTTGTATAGTAATTGACCATGACAATGGCGGATTATCCTGTAAACAGGCTCACTACAACAACGACCCTGCCTTCCGTATATTCTCACCTTGGGTTATGCAACAGGAAGACAAGACTGCTTACAACTACTTACTCAGTTACAACCGAGTCATGGAACTTGCCAAGTTTGCTGTAGAGTATGCAGAGAATCAGTACAAGCCGGGCTTTGAAGGACCAATGCTCAAATCATTCATTGTCACTGGCGTTGACCAGTTTGACGAGATGTGTATTACCTGTATGAAGATTTACGACTTGGACATGACTGCTACTAATGCTGTCGAAGCCAGCCACTCCAAACTCAATGCCGAGATTGGTTGGAACTGGAATATTCGTGCTACAAGATTCAAGCAACTAACTGCTCAGTGTCAAAAACTGAACAGGCTAGGTGTCGATGTCTATTGGGAGACTCATCTTAAAGAAGACAAAGATGGCAAAGTAGGATTCGACGGATGGAAGTTCGCTTGGCATGCTAGTGCTAACAAAGACCTGTTCCAAATACTATGGTGTAAGAACAAGTATATGAGAAACAATGATGGTTCTTTGACTGGCGAAGTTAGATACACTGCTGAGTTCTTCAAGCAGAAGACTAATCCAAACTTGTTGAATCAAGAGAGACTTTACTTTGTTACTAAGAAAGGTGAAAATGCACAGTGGTACGGTTTACCTGAACTACGAGACGGTGTAATCTGAGGTGATTGACTTGGTTAGTTTCACAATCGACAAAGATAACTTCAACCACTTTATCGGAAGTTTCGGTAAAGATTTGGCAGACATTGCTATTGATGCTAATGTCGGAAGTATATCTGCGGCGGTGGGGAAATCTACTCATTATATCTATAGAAAGATAGACTGCGGGGTAGAAAAGGGTGGTAAAGTATACATCACTGATATCCCTAAGTTGAAATCTTTTCTTAGTAATGTAAAGTCAAAGGACTTAGAAATCAACCAAGAAGGTAAGACGGGTACGCTTCATGTAAGATGCGGTAAGAGTAGTTTACAACTACCCACTTCTTCACATATAGAATCGCAAAAGCGAGTCGGCATCATGCAGAAGGCTATCGAGCAATCTAAGCAGAGTATGTGGCGTATGTGGTTTAACAGTCCGTTAACGCATCATGCTACGCTTAACTCGCTTGAGTTGAAACCAGCAACTGGATTCAAGAAAGTTCTGGGTGACAAGTATTCTTGTAAGACCGAGTTCGATTCAGACGGTTCAGAGTTTATCGTAAGAGGCGGCAAATCAGCGACGGGTAAGATGTTTGTAAGAGCAACACTAACGCAACTAGAGGCACCTGCTACATCAGCAAGGTCGGCTTTTGATAAGTGGCTACCTGACTTGTTATCTAACATACCTAACGGTGATGTAGAGATTCACACTGCCAACGAAAGCGTACTAATTGTAGTGCAACCAAGTACCGATTTTATTATGATAGTTATCGACCAAGAATACGAGGAGGACTGATTATGACTAACTACATACATGTGAACCATCAAAGAAGAGATGTCTGTTGGTTATGCGGCGGTAGACTCATTTGGGGCGCAGACTTTGACCCAGAGGATTACGGCTATGATGGAGAGGGTATAGTGGCAACACTACACTGCTCATCGTGCGGTGCCGATGTAACTTATGTACAGATACACGAAGAGGAATAGATATGGGATTGATTGATTTTTTATTCGGACCAGAAGAGCCTCAATGTGCATACGGTTGCGGTTATGATGATGAGGAGATGCTGTTCCAACATAAAGGTGAATTGACCTGTGCAACATGTCTTGAATCTTATGAAGGTATAGTATACAATCATGCAACTAAGCGTTACAGAAAAGCAGAGCCCTATCTAAAAGAGGAATAGATATGATAATCGACATCTTCAAACCAGACCCTACAGGTCCCGACCATATCTACAAGAGATGGCGTGACGCTGAGGGTAATTTGATTGAAGAAACAGTTACTGACTTCGAGCCTTACTTTTGGATTTCAGCCAATACTTCTAAGCAAATCGCTAACTCGGTCATCGACCAGTTCCCCGGCTCTCGTATAGACTGGGAAGACAAAGCGGTTGGCCTTAGAGACGATGAACCATTAGTCAAGGTGTACGCTTACAGACAATCCGATGTCAAGAGTATGGCCGCTATGTTCAGAAAAACATGGGAAGCAGACCTCAGTCTACAAGACAGATATCTGATAGACAATGTAAAAGAAATGCCCGAATGGAAACCAAGAGTATGGCACTTTGATTTAGAGTGGGATGTTAAGACCAAAGAAACCACAGTGATGGCGGTTATAGACAACTACAACAATCGTCATGTGGCTTTTTGTTGGAAGAAGTACAATCCTAACGGCTTACATGATAACGATTATCAATTAGAGAATAAAATCGTAGAGTACGAAGTTAACGGTGAAGTTCAAGAATTTACTTACGAGAGATACCTCTACGGTTCAGAACAAGAAATGCATGATGCCTTTCTTTACTACCTAGACGAATGTAATCCAGATGTATTTGTAGCCCACGCTATCATGTGGGCTGACCTACCTCACTTGATTGACAGACTAAAGCGTTTCAGAAAACTGAGTCCTTTGGGCAGAGTCATGAAACCTATGAAAAGCGGTGCTTATGATTATGTAGCCCAACCTATCGTAGGTAGGTTATGCTTTGATACTGCTGCACCAGTAAGAAGCGGTAGCGGCTTTGAGCGTGTATGGAAGGATAGTGGTCAACCCCAACTCAAGAATTTGAAATTAGATACTATCGCCAAAGCCTGTAAACTAGGTGGTAAGTTCGACATGGATGTCAAGACAGGTTGGACAGAAAGGTTTGATGACTATGTCGATTACTGTATGCAAGATACTTTATTGCTCAAAAAGATAGACGAAGGTAACCATGTACTGAATTTCTTTTTATCGCTACAAAGATTATGTGGCGTTTCTTTTGAATCGTGTCACAATGTTACACGGTTCGCCAAAGGTCTGTTGAACAGACGAACACACTGGAAGGCACCGAGTCGTTCTATGCAAGAGAAGCAAGAGTACGAAGGTGCTTTCATTCCACCTCCCAAGCCCGGTAGATATGAGGGTGTGGCTTGTGTTGATTACAAGGGTCTCTACCCTAGTATCATACTGAGCCATAATCTATCGTGGGAGACCCAAGTTCCTAAGCACATGGCAGAGGCAGACAATGTTAGGCAATTACCTGATGGTACTTGTTGGAGACAAGATGTCCCTGCATTGCTACCTAAGATTGTTACGGAGATGTTTGAACTCCGTGACAATTACAAAAAGAAAATGCGAGAAGCCCCCACTGAAAATGAGCGAAACGGATGGAACACATTACAACTTGCAGTAAAGCGTGTAATGGCATCGTTTTACGGCATGACTGCCAGTGCTTACTGGGGTTGGTCGGATTTCGACATAGCCAGTGCTATCACGGCCTGTGGTCGAAGGGCAATCAAGGCTCTTATGGAAGAGTCAGAAAAGGCTGGCTACAAGGCACTGTACGGTCACACAGATTCTGCTTTTGTCGAAGTACCTTTCGATGAAGCACCTGCTTTAGCCAAGCATCTAACTGAGACGATACAGCGTGACCATGAAGCGAGTCATTTGATTGTAGAGTTTGAGGCTTACATGCCTTACTGGATTGTCGGCGGTAAAAATCTGTACTACGGTATCTGTTCTTGGCCACCGGAAGACGAAGGTAAAAAGAAATCAGCAAGGTGGGGCAAAATTAGTACTTTGTCTCCGATATCGAAGGACTTAGAAAACGATATACTCACTGCTATCTGCACTGGGGCTGACGAAGAAAAGGTCATCAGCATAGTAAGACCGTTGGCTAAGAAAATAAAGCGAGGGGATGTCGATATAAAGGATATATCTACTACTACTAGATTACAGAAAAGGTTGACAGAATACTCGGATACTGCTGGCGGTGCTGTTAAAGCGGCTAGGTATTACAATCGGCACATGGTTGGGCGTAACCACTTTGGGGAAGGAGACAGCGTAGACTGGGTATATATTGCCAAGCCGAAAGACGGTTTACCTTCTACTCCAGTAGTTGCTTACGAAGATGTCAGCGAACTAGACGGTTTCGTAATAGATTATGATTTAATGGTTGATAAAATTGTCAAAGACAAAATAAAACCTATATTCAGAGCCCTAGATTGGGACTTAGAAAGAGCAAGCGGGGCAGCGATGCCTAAACAATATTGGTGATAAAATGAGCAGAATAGAAGACGAAGTATGTAAGAAAATACAAGGGAGAGCAGAAGTCGGTAAAGCGAAGTACGGAGTTACTATGGAGACTGCACCTTTGTCTAGGCTAGAATGGCTCATCCATGCTCAAGAAGAAGCCATGGACTTGGCTGTCTACCTACAGAAATTAATCGAGGAGGAATCAGAATGAGCGATAGAGATTGGAGTGCCTACGCTAAATCGACCTATCAGTGGGAGCCGGGACACGAAAAGATGCTTCGTATCACCAAGACTAGTCTTACCAGTGACTTTGATTTCTGCCCTAAACAGTATGAATACAAGCGTATTCATCGCTTACCAGAGCCGTCAACAGATGCTATGACAAAGGGTACAAATGTACACGATGCTATAGAGTTTTATTATGACAATGTCATGCCAATAGTAGGTGAACTACATACTCTTGTACAAAGAGACAAGATGAAAGAAGCGCTTGAACTGGCCAAGTCAATTTTACCTGACAAAGAATATCAATTGGGTGAACAACCGTCGATTGATACCAGAATACACTGGGACTTACAGAGATTGAAACATGTAGGAGTAGATGACTATTTACCTATTATCAATGAATCTGAGATACACGCTTATGTTGAGGAAGAGATTGAATTCAATGGCGAAGTGCACACTATACCGATTCACTATGCGGGCAGCATTGACCGTGGTTTCAGCGAAGAAGAAGGCGGCGTAGCCATCATGGAATTGAAAACGGGTAAGTGGGTTCAAACTAAAAGAAACGATGAGTGGAAAGACTCAGATTTTAAAGTAAAGTCCATGAGAAGAGAAATGGCGTTTTACAAGAAGTTGCTAAAATTAGCAGACCACCCTTTACAGGATGTGACGCACTGGGGTTGGGTTTACCCATCAGGTACAGTAGAAGGGTTAGATTCTCTTAACAAATACGGCTATGAACAAAGAAGCATCAACAAAATATTTTATGAAAAGATTACCAAGCGTATGGATACTACATATACTAAGCAAATTGACAAACTGAAAGTAGGTTTGATTACGGCTTATTTGAGTGGTGATTTCCCTACTAGTTCTAGTGCGGGTAAGTGCGCTTGGTGTAGTTTTAAAGAAATCTGCCCGGCATGGGAAGGAAGTGACAATCCACAAGAATATTTGGATAATTATCAGGAGGAAGAATGATGGATAAAGGGATGGTAAGCCGTTTGATAGAAAAAATGATGACTATGGTTGTAGACAGAAATGTAGAAGTTAACTTTTCTCATTTGGGTAAAGGTAACGACTATAGTATCGCTATTCAGACATCGCTGTACGAGTTTGACGAGAATGTACAAGGACCGAAAGGACCTATGTACATCACTCTGAACAACTATCTTTTACAAGATACAGGCGAACTAATCAACACCATAGACAAAATCATCGAGAGCAGGAAGTGAACCCTTGAAAATAACATTTGACTTTCCAAGAGAGGTAATGGAACTTGGAAATGAGAATGGTAGGGGCTTCCGTAAAATCGTCAGAAGCAGTGGCGACCTAGAGAGATACTGGGCTGGAAAAAACGGCGTATCTAACGCCTACATGACTGTTTACGGTTATCGTGCCACGAAGCAGCCTCATAACAACAGGGTAGATTTACTCACCCCTATAGTAAGGCACTTTGTTATGGACTTTGACCCTAAAGACTTTCGACAAAGAAGTAGACCTGATGTTGACCCAGAGAAAGCGATGGAACAGACTAAGACTTTACATTACTATTTACTCAAAGAAAATATATCTCACGCTATATGGTATAGTGGAGGAGGATTTCATGTATGGGTGGGGCTAGACAAGCCTTACATGCCGAGTAACGGTAATCACTTATCTGCTATCAAAGATGCAGGTATGCAAGTCGTCAATGATTGGATAAGAGATATGAACTTATTTTGTTCTGACCCTGCTGTCCCTTTCGATACCAGTGGGATGATTAGAATACCTAACTCGTACAATTCAAAGAGGGGTTCGTGGTCAATACCTTTGACTACCAACGATTTAGAAAGAGGGCTAGACCACATCATGGTTAAGGCACTTAATCCTAAAAACGGAGTGATTAGTTATGGTGAAAGAGGACTCGATTTAGTTATCAAAGAGTCGCACAAAAAGGCTAATGTTTTCAATCCTAAATCAAAGCCAATTGATTTACCGACAGTATCAATGGAAGGTGTCATCATATTACCATGTTTAAACTCAGCAGCGTGTCGTCAAGGGAGTAACCCTAGCCATGACGCTAGAGTACAGTTAGTCAAGTATCTGGCTAAACGGCTGAGAAACTTCATACCAGTCGAAAGAGTAAGTAAAGAAAAGGTCGAGAAAGACACAGAAACTATCATAGATTACATTAGGACATTAGAGTGGGCAGACTTCGACGAAAGGACAACCAGATATCAAGTTAGTACAATTGTCGGAACAGAATATCCACAGACCTGCTCTATGCTGTACAAGAAAGGTATGTGCTTGGGTAAGTGTAGATATTGGGATAAGACTGGCGCTATTGAGGAGGAAGAGTGATGACATTGCATTATTGCGAAATTTGCGAAAAGCGTGTTAGAGCCACCAAAAGTATGAGAGATAGATACGCATCTATCGAAGACCCAGTTATTATCTGTCAAGTCTGTAGGTACAAAAAGTTAGTCCCTAGAAAGTTATTATGCACACGCACTATCAAAAGTGGCCGTCTATGTAACGGTGTAAGATTTGATAGAAACATAGACAAGTGTGCACTATGCAGGAGGAAAGGTTATGAGTAAATCTCCTCTAATAATTGACACTAACGAAAGAGGGCCTCTACATGATGCTGTCATTCGTGCCGCCGAAAGAGAGGGCTTCTCTGTAAAGAAAGAACATTTACAGGGCATGGGAGACTACAAAGCAGGTAATGCTCACATAGAGTGTAAAAGTATATCCGATTTGATTCAATCTACATTCAAGGGCCATCTACAAAGGCAAATAGAAAACTTGGATGCTAACTGCGACAGAGTCGTTTTGCTGGTACACGGTGACATCGCCAAGTATGTCGCAATGTGTAAAAATCAAGGGAGACCTACCAGTTATCCAAAGGTCTTAGACATGATGCTAGGGATATTTGCCAGACTTACAGCAGATTTCGATTGTCATATTTATCGAGCAAAGGATTACACCGAGGCAGGTATTTTCATAGCCAAGTTACATGCTAAAATGAACAAACCTGCCAGCAAGCATGGTGCAAAAGCGATAACGAGAGTAAGCACTAATGATGTACGAGCAGACATGCTTGTTACGATACCGGGCTTTGGTCCAGATTTAGTGGACAAGTTGCTAGAAAAATGCGGGTCAATCGAAGAGATGTTGTTTCCCGAATCACTTAAACAAGTAAGAGGAATGGGGACAACTCTGCGACAGAGATTGCTAAATGTACTGACATCCGAAGAACCGATTAGGATTCAGAAAACATACAACAAGAGAGGGAAAGGAAATGATGGAACACAGAGCAGATAAGTATGATTGCGTGAAACAATACCCTATATTGAAAGGGTATCTTGAACACTTTAACCAAGTGAGTAAGAATAATGAGATACCGGGTTTGATATCTTTCTTTTTCATACTGGGACAAGCAGCAGTGCCTTATGTTAGGATACCTGTCGGCGGTAGTAACCTTGACCCAAGAGTCAGTATATTTTGGATTCAAGATACTAGGACAGGTAAATCGGCAGCATACCAAATCATAGAGAGAGTGTTGAAAGAATCAGGGATGCAAAGCGAAGATTACAACTCTGGTAACGACGCTGCTTTAGTTGGCACACTAATCCCTGACCCTGAATTTGACGGACCAGTAAGAGACGCACCACAAATACCAAGACCGGGTATATTGGCTGGTAGAAAAGGGCTTAACTTCGACGAGGGTAGCGTAATCTTGAAGTCTGGTCAACATAATGAAAATACTACCCTATTCCTACAGTCTGCATTGAACTCGGCAGGTACTGGTCGTAACATACTCACTAAGCACATGGCAAGAGACACATTCAGTGTCAAATCTGAGGTATCTCTATGGATTACCACATACCCTCCGAAGGGTATCAAAGAGCATGTACTTGACAAAGGTATTTTTCAGCGTGTTTTGACATACTGGAGACACTGGACTCTTGAAATGAAGAAGGATATCAACCAATTGCTAGCGGAGGCCGTTTACAATATACCAACATACACTGTATCGTTTGAAGAGGTCGTAACTTTCTTTGAAGACATGAGGCGTAAACTGAAAAGAAGAGTGCTGGAACTATCTGATATTGCACCACTAGAATGGGATGAGATGTCAGAGGAAGACCAAGATGTAGTAGTGGGTAATTTGAAGCATTTGATGTTTCAGCCAGACGAAGCCTATGTACCAGCGCTTATGTCAGCAATAGACGATTATTACAGCGCAGTAGAAGTAATGAGCCCCGATAAACAAGGTATATGTTCTTCTTTCATCATGGGTCTACAAAACTACACCAATGTATTAGCACATCACATGGCAATGATTGAAGGAACATGGGTGGTCAGAGGCGACCATATAGATATGGCCAAAGAGATACTCTTAGACCTGTACGGTAACTTGATTCAGTGGCTAGAGTCCGAAATAAACATCGGTGCCGGTGCTAGTGAAAAGAAGAAGATGGAAGGTTACTGGATTAGTGCATTCGGCCAAGCAGAAAAGTTCGACTTTGACGATACTAGAGGTCACGGATGGGCTAAAAAGAAAGAGGTCATGGACAACTTTGGTAAGATAGCAAACTACAGTAGTCATGCTTCTATCAATGACAAATTCAAATTATATGGCAAAGAAATATTCAAAGATACTCGTGAAGGGGCAAGGATATTTATTAGACTCAACAAAGATGTAAAGCAGCCGAAAGGTGGTAACTCATGAGTTTCTGGGATATAGAATGTATATGCTGCGAAAGTGTATTAGGTGATAATATCGGAGGCTATTTCATGGGTCACAAGGGTAAGAAGAGGATTGCTGTTTGCGATTGGTGCTTATCCTGTATGTCGGGGGATAACTGATGAAGATGTTAGCGCTCGACATAGAAACTGCTAACTTTAGCCACGATATAGGTGGCTTTGGTCAGACGCATCTATTCGAGCCTACTGTAGTAGCCACATGGGATGGGAACCAAGGCGTAGTATACTCCAATGAGTCGGTTTCTAAATACTTACCAGAGGGTACTTTAGTCAAAAAGATGCATCCTGAGATAATAGGAGACGACTTAGCCAAGCATGTCGGTGAAGGTGGTATGGTACTGGGTCACAATTTGAAAAACTTTGATTTACCTATTATTAGGGATGCGCTTGATTGCTATACTGTTGGTGAAATAATGAAAAAATCCACTGAGCAAGTTTTTGATACATCTGTTTTGTTGAAAAGTATAGTGGGTCACGCAGTGCCCTTGTCGGATGCCTGTTATCACACTTTAAACAAGGGTAAACTTATGAACAGTCACGATGCCCCGATAGAGTGGCGCAAGGGTAATTACAGCAAAGTCGCTGAATATTGCTTGAAAGACGCTGAACTCGTATACGAACTTTGGAAACATGGTATGGAAGAAGGCTTCGTAAAGGCGAGATGCAGAAAAACGGGAGATGTCAAAGAATACGAGGTGGACTGGTAATGTCAATGATAGTCTGCGAAGTATGCGAAAGAGATAATTGGTCAGGAATTAGATGCTCTAAGCATAGAGTGTGTACTTCCTGTATAGATTCCATATTGGAAGAATATTTTGAGAGGGAAAATAATGAACGAAAACGAGAGCAACACAAGCGCAGTAGTGCATAATATAAGAGCAGCAAAAAGAGCCGTAATGACGGTCAAGACAACACTTGGCCCGATGGGTATGGACAAGATGATGGTGGATGCCGGTGGTAATGTAATAGTTACTAACGACGGTGCCACTATTCTACAAGAGTTAGACATCAGTCACCCTGCGGCTAAAATGGTAGTCGAAGCGGCTAACACACAAGAGAACATATGCTATGATGGTACGACAAGTACGGTAGTCTTGGCAGGAGAGTTACTGGGTAACAGTGAACTTCTGTTTAACAAAGGGCTTCATGCCAATATTATTTGTCGTGGTTACAGAAAAGCCTCCAAGTGGGCAACTGACCACATACAGTCACTGTCTTTCAAAGGCTCTAAGCATCTTAGTAATGTAGCAAAGACTTCTATTACAGGCAAAGCGTTAGAATCTAGCGTAGAGCATGTTAGTGGATTATGTGTAGAGGCGGTCAAGAAAGCAGCAGGTGACTTTGAAAGAATCAGAGTTCTATGTCAGCCGGGTGGTAGCCTAGATGACTCGTCTTGCTTTAGCGGTGTAGTTTTGCACAAAGAGTTCATGTTACCTGCTATGCCTACTCTACCAAATGGTCAGGCTTTACTAATCAACACTGGTCTAAGTGATATCAAAAGCGATGATAATGTTCAACTGAATCTTGGCTCTGCTGCCGAATACCAGCAATACAAGCGACAATCAGGTAGAGAGCAGTGGGTAGACAAGGCCAAGACCATAACTAACCTTCTACCAGAAGGAGGCGTAGTATTTGTCAGAGACACTGTTCATGAAGTTGTAGCGGCTACATTAGCCAAGCACAACATATCCATGGTGCACAGAATACCTGAAAGTGACATGACAGCATTAGCCAAGTTACTCAACACTACTATCGCTCACACTACAGAAGACCTACAAGAGGCTGTAGATTGCGATGCAGAGTGTAAGACTATCGGTGACATGAAGTATGTCGTTGTCAAAGGTGAAGGAGAAGTCACTACGCTTATTCTAAGAGGCGCTACTAAGCAAACTCTTGACGAGACTGAGCGTGGATTTGAAGATGCTCTTGGTGTAGTTTGCTTGGCTTACAACAGCGACTCGGTTGTCTACGGCGGAGGTTCTGCTTATCTCAATGCAGCATTGCACTTACGCTCAAGGGCTGCGGAAGCAGGCGGTAGAGAGCAAATGGCTATCGACGCATTTGCTGACGCATTGGAGTCTATACCGGCTACGATTGCAGAAAATGCAGGTCATGACCCACTTGACACTATACTGACACTAAGAAATGAACACAAGGCGGGTAACACTGACAGTGGTCCAGATATAGAAAACGGCGGTGCTTGTTCGATGAAAGAGCAAGATGTCTTCGAGCCACTTGATTTAGTCAAGCAGGCTATTCAATCGGCCAGTGAAGTTACAATCAGTATACTACGAATCGACGACATCATCGGAAAGCGTGGCGAGTGACATGAGACTATGTTCAAAAAGAGGCTGTTTTAATCTAGCCCATCGAGGATTTAGATACTGCTTAGCGTGTCTCCGTGGAAAAGATGAAGAAGAGTAACTACCTTCCTAACTTCTCAGCCATTTTGCCAAGATAGCGGGAGAATCTGCCGCCAGCCTTTCTTGATATAGGCTCAGCCTTACGCTTACGGACACCCTTGAATCCGAGTTGCCCGTGAAAGCGTATGTAGTCGCAGAAAGAGCACTGGTGTAGAACTACAGGCTCACCTGATACATAGCAACCCGATATCGACAAAGGTAGAGAAATGCGATTACAGTTCTCGCACCTTTGTTTAAGCATGTCAATTAGTCTACCCATCAACTCACCGTATGCAAGTCTAGTTTATGCCAATCAGCACCGTCATAGACAAACTTAGCATACTGATTGATTGCTACATTGACATTTATCTTAGTACCGCTACTGTGTCCACCAACAGTAGAGTCAAAGTGTAAGGTGTGACTTCCAGCCTTGTGATATACTTCAACAACATGACCTCTTGGAAAATCACCTGTAGGATTTATTTTTCTAGCAGCGTCAGTAGTAACTATCCATATATTACCTTGGTCAAAGTTGAATGTGACATCCGCACTGGTTGTCACTACTTCTAATCTATTTGGCCCCAATACATGGGTATCTGTTGAAGGAGTGGCTTGTAGATTTCTTGGATTTGCTGCGTATATCAGCCCATGTCGATTACCCGCTACATCAGCAGTGTGACTCTGCCATATAGCGCCAAAAGTGCTACCAGCAAAGTCTCCGTTTTCTGGCGAAGTGAAGAAACCGTCTAGGTCAGCAGCGGAATTGATAGAATTAGCGGGATAAACTGTGTTGCCATTCTCCGCCTTTGTCATAGGTGTCAAAAAGTTAACAGTGTTATCCAAAAATGTTCTACGGTCAAAGATGATTGGGTCATTACCTAAGACACCACTAGTACTTATCGTATACCTAAGTACTGCTAAAACTGTACTTTGGTGATTAGAATCGGTGTTGGCTGTTATACTAGGGTCAGACAAGAATCGGTTAGGTATTAAGGGAGTACCTTCTGATGCTACGACTGGTGTACCCATTTCGTACATGACATTGTCTTTGGGTGAACCGTTACCTACCAAGTATATTACAACGAATACTTCTGAGTTAGAAGACGGGTTGCTTGGTAAATCGCCAGAAAAATTGGAGTCTGTCTTGACAGTAAAACTGACAGTGCTTGATGGACCTCCTGCAAACTTATACATGATACCATCTATTTTGCAGTAACCTCCGTTGACTGTAATCAAGCCTGCGTTACCCGCTGTGATGTAACCGGGAGTACCAGATACCACGCTGTTTCTAAGCGAATGACCTTTAGCACCGTCACTTAGTCTCAAGATACCGTTACCGTGTAACCCTTCGTATAGATTAGTGAGACTAGGACTAGTAAGCCCGTCTCCGTCTCTGAGTCCTTGTGAATTAGCCCCGTAACCTGTTGCGCTTGTATGTCCTGCTTTTGGATTAGTCATTGTCCCACCTCGATGATTGCTGTGAATTTTATTTCATTATTACTAGTCTTTTCAATTGAGTTGTAAGTGTATCTACAGAAGTCAGTAGTATCCGTATCATCGCTCGGATTCTTGTACCTAATTACTACCTCTCTCAAAGGTAGCGTGAAACTAACATCTAATGACAGTTTTGCTTCGACTGACAAGGTGTTGTCGTCTATTACTTTGACATCTGGCTTGACAACGACTGCTGGTCTACCTATACCACCGTCTTGCTGAGTAGCAACAGTACCGTCAAAGCCGAACACCACTTCGTTAATTCTTGCTCTAAGTGTATCTATCAAAAATCTAGTTCCTTCATCTAATAATGGCATATCAACCTCTCCTGTTTTTCAAGTATCTACTTTGCACTGTGCCCAACTTGAGATGAGCGTTCTTTGATTCTGGAACAGTATCTGACCTTATCAGTAGTTCTTCGTTGTCTAGTACTGGATGAACACTTCTTGATTTAATAACGACAGTGTTTGTCAAAACTCCGGCTAGATGAATATGACCTAATTTGTTACCGCTAGATGTGTAGACTGGTTGGTTGTCGGTAGCAAATACAGAAGTAGCGCTTACTCCGTCTACTGTAAATGAGGTCGTACCTATAGCGTGACCACCACTGTTGTCAATCAGTACACCCGTACTTTGGAGTACACGACCCCCATGTATAGTGTCTCTGTCGGGCTGACCAAGGTTGAACCCTACACCCCTGTTGTTATCGACTCTTTCTGCTATCTCCCAACTGATTTTGACTTTGAAACCAAAAGCAGTGCTAAACTCTTCTACGCTAAACTGCCTGTTTCTGTCAAAGTCATCTTCTGATGTGTTGCTTATGTCAACTTCTTGAAATTTCTGCAATACATCTTCAAGTGTCCCGTCAACTGAATTGATATGCAAGTCCGATTTACGGTTTATTAAATCATAATTACCACTTAGTACAATTTGTTTGTTATTGTCAGTCCTTGATTGGTAACTAACTAAATCTCCGGGCTGTATATGAGAGCCCTCTAAAACATCTACCAATATTTTAGAATCATTAGCCTTTTTTGACATTCTAAGCATGTTTTGACCTATTCTTCTAGCACTAGCCTTGGTCAAAGCAGTAGGTGCGTAAATACCACCGGGTACTTCGTTAACAGAGTCGCCTTGAGTGCCAAAATCGTCGACTTGTACAACATTTTTATCATTGTTAGCCCTAGATTTGCCTCTAACTACTACTCTGTTGGGTAAAGCGCTATTATTGTTCTCTGATGTGCCCCCAGACACCCTGTTTTCAGTCAAAAGATGCTCTCTTTCTATCTGAGTTTGAGGGGAATAGACCAGATTACCGAACCTATCGCTTCTTGGTGAGTAAAAGTCATGCTTGGCCAAGAATCTGATGGCAGTGAGTGAGTCGATGCCATAGAAATCTTGAGCGACGAATGTACCGCTTGGTCTTTTTACCTTCAAACCGTTGATTGAACTCTGTGAAGTATTACCCAACTTGATTGCTAGGTCAGAAGTTCGCAAACCCACACCTACTTTCTGAGCAAAACGGATAGTTTTGTCTGTAAAGCCGATATCGTGTAATTTTCTACCCTTCAAGTTCTCTATTCCGTACCTATTACCCTTAGTTGATGTCTTGATTTCGGACATAACTAATGCTTGAGTATGGTTCTCACTACCAACGGCCAGCGCAGGCAGAGTGCTAGTAGTGGTCACTTTGTCACCATCATAAAACAAAGAGCCCTCATAGGTCATACTGTCTGTCGGATTGTGAAGCAAACGGATAGTATCTTCTTCCTCGATGAGTTTGTATCTACGCTCAGGCGTAGGTATGAAGTCTGTTTTGGTAGGTTTGTTAGCCGCAAAGCCAGCCTTGACTTTGGTGTATTGAGCATGACGAACAGCATTGTCGACAAAGCGTGGCTTACGAATCTTCTTCATCACAGTGTTCTGAGCAGCGTCTGCTCGACCTGTTGCGAGATTCTTACCTAGCGCCATGTTCACTCCCCACTATGGTCTCCTGTATTATAAGATGCATCCCCTTTGCTACCCTTTGGATGTAGCGTCTGGCTGTGCCTCGGTTGAACACTGTAATCACCCTCGTCATCATCTATAGAACGACGACTTGCGTCGGCTCTGAAGTGCTCAAGAGTGTTTTCTGACATGACCATTCTGGCCACTGGGCTGGTAATATCTGACTTGTCGTAACCTGTGACATCGACACCGGGTATGTTCGGCCCTTGACTGACAGGTACAGTTGTACTGGTCGCTGGGTCTACTGTATAGACAGGTGCGTAAGGCGGATTACTCGGAGTACCTGTACGAGCGCCCGGTGCATCACTAGTGAACATACCATACTTACCGCCAGCAGTAGCCCTGTAGAAGTTTGAGTTCTCTTGAGGACTGCTGCCTTTCAGTGCTACATAAGACCTGAACATCTGACTGTGCTTGAAGTCAAGTCCAAAGGCTGGTCTGTACAAGAATTGTATGTTGCTGTCAGAGTTATTTATGTTCTGAGATATAGGGTCGTGGTCATCATCTTGGT
>Ga0208645_1000478_pt1 | contig 42637 bp, 31 predicted proteins | sample VirMetDEL_Sep_01_FD_184519 | JGI IMG/M metagenome (GOLD analysis project Ga0208645, IMG submission 184519) | Aqueous microbial communities from the Delaware River and Bay under freshwater to marine salinity gradient to study organic matter... | ecosystem: Environmental > Aquatic > Marine >... | reverse complement strand
GCCTTGAAGCCGGTCTCGGCAGCCGCTGTGGCACCCGCTTCGAAGCCGTCGGCGAGCGCATCGCCAAGGGCAAACACGCCATTCACTGCGCCAGCGCAGGTGCGCTGCTGGAAGCCCTCGCCGGGCACGAAGGCCAGGAGGTCTTCACGCCAGACCGGACGACCGCCAAGGTGCGAGGCCAGGTGGACCACCGGGCTATAACCGCCGGAGCTGGCGATCAGATCGCAATCGATCACTTCGCCCTGGCTGACGACCTTGTGGCTGGCCAGGTCGATGGCGCAGATGCGCGCCCCGGTGACCCGCTTGCTGCCGCGCGCTTCAACCACCGCGCTGCCGGCAAGAATGCGAACGCCACGACGACGTGCTTCCTCGACCCAGGCACCCTTTGGATTGCTGCGTGCATCGGCCACCGCAGCCACTTGTTGGCCTGCGTCCAGCCAGTCGAGCACTGCCCGGTAGGCGTAGTCGTTGTTGGTCGACAGTACCAGCTGGCGGCCGGGGATCACGCCGTAGCGGCGCACGTAGGTGGAGACCGCATCGGCGAGCATGTTGCCGGGCACGTCGTTGTTCGAATACACCAGCGGACGCTCATGAGCTCCCGTGGCCAGCACGACGCGCTTGGCTCTAACGCGGTGCATGCGCTGACGAATCATCCGTTGGCCCAAGGCACCCTTGGGCGCGACTTCACCGAGGTGGTCGGTCAAACGCTGATGAATGGTCAGGAAGTTGTGGTCGTGGTAGCCGTTCACGGTGGAGCGTGGCAGCAGCGTCACTTCCGGCATTTTTTCCAGTTCGGCAATCACGCCGGCAGCCCATTCAGCGGCTGGCTTGCCGTCCAGGGTCTCGCGGGTGGCGAGCAGGCTGCCGCCGAATTCTTCCTGTTCGTCGGCCAGGATCACACGGGCGCCACTGCGACCGGCGGCCAACGCGGCTGCCAGTCCTGCCGGGCCAGCACCGACTACCAAAACATCGCAATGCTGGTTGAGGTGATCGTAGCGGTCAGGATCGTTCTCCGTGGGCGCGCGGCCCAGACCAGCGGCTTTACGAATGTACTTCTCGTAGGTCAGCCAGAGGTTCTGCGGGTACATGAAGGTCTTGTAGTAGAACCCGGGCGGCATCATCCCGCCGCCGACCTTGCCGAGAATGCCCATCAGGTCGGTGTTGACGCTCGGCCAGCCGTTCACGCTGCTGGCGGTCAGGCCTGGGTACAGCGCCTGCTGAGTGGCACGGATGTTCGGGATCTGCGCCGCTTCGGTGCTACCGATCTGCAGCACGGCATTGGGCTCTTCGGAACCGGCGGCAACGATGCCGCGCGGACGCGAATATTTGAAGCTGCGGCCGACCACGTCGACACCGTTGGCCAGCAAGGCGGCGGCCAGGCTGTCACCGGCGTAGCCCTGATAGGTCTCGCCATTGAAGGTGAAGGTCAGGGGCCGGTTACGGTCGATGCGGCCGCCCTGGGAAAGACGATTGACCTGGCTCATGCCTTTACTCCTTGCTCGGCAGCCTTCTTCGAGGCGAGCGATGCCTCTGTGACGCTGGGCTGTTCGCCGATCTTGTAGGTCTCGAGAATTGCGTAGCTCACCGTGTGACGGGTGACGTTGAAGTACTGGCGGCAACCGGCAGCGTGGATCCACAGCTCGTGGTGGATGCCGCGCGGGTTGTCGCGGAAGAACAGGTACTCGCCCCATTCCTCATCGGTGCAGGCGTTCGGGTCCAGCGGGCGGGGGATGTGGGCCTGGCCGCCCGCGTGGAACTCTTCTTCGGAGCGCAATTCGCCACAGTGAGGGCAGAAAATATGCAGCATGGTCGGGTACCTCCAGAAAACCTACATCCCTCCGCCGTCGGCGGAGGGGCACAAAATCAGTGTGCGACCCCAGCCGCGCCGTGTTCGTCGATCAGCGCGCCGTTGTAGAAACGCTCAATCGAAAACGCCTTGGCCAACGGGTGCATCTCGCCCTTGGCCAGGCTGGCGGCAAAGACGTGACCCGAGCCCGGCGTGGCCTTGAAGCCGCCGGTACCCCAACCGCAGTTGAAGAACAGGTTCTTGACCGGGGTCTTGGCGATGATCGGGCAGGCGTCCGGAGTGGTGTCGACGATGCCGCCCCACTGGCGGTTCATGCGTACCCGCGAGAGGATCGGGAACATCTCGACGATCGCCTGCAGGGTGTGCTCGATGGTGGGGTAGGAACCCCGCTGGCCGTAGCCGACGTAGCTGTCGATGCCGGCGCCGATGACCAGGTCGCCCTTGTCCGACTGGCTGATGTAGCCATGCACGGCGTTGGACATGATCACGGTATCGATGATCGGCTTGATCGGCTCGGAGACCAGCGCCTGCAGCGGGTGCGACTCGAGTGGCAGGCGGAAGCCGGCCAGCTTGGCCATGTGCCCGGAGTTACCGGCCGTGACCACGCCGACGCGCTTGCCGCCGATGAAACCCTTGTTGGTTTCCACGCCGATGCACACGCCGTTTTCCTTGCGGAAGCCGATCACTTCGGTCTGCTGGATCAGGTCGACGCCCAGGGCGTCGGCGGCGCGGGCATAACCCCAGGCCACTGCGTCGTGACGGGCAACGCCGCCGCGGCGCTGCAGCGAGGCGCCGAGGATTGGATAACGGGTGTTCTTCGAGCAGTCCAGGTAAGGGATCATCTCCGCCACCTGCCGGGAATCGACCACTTCACCGTCGATGCCGTTGAGGCGGTTGGCGCTGACCCGGCGCTCGATGTCGCGCATGTCCTGCAGGGTGTGACCGAGGTTGAACACGCCGCGCTGGGAAAACATCACGTTGTAGTTGATGTCCTGGGACAGGCCTTCCCACAGCTTCATCGCGTGTTCATAGAGGCGTGCCGATTCGTCCCACAGGTAGTTGGAGCGAACGATGGTGGTGTTGCGCGCGGTGTTGCCACCGCCCAACCAGCCTTTCTCGATAACGGCGACGTTCTTTACGCCGAACTGCTTCGCCAGGTAGTACGCCGTGGCCAGACCATGGCCGCCACCGCCGACGATGACCACATCGTAGACCGGCTTGGGCTTGGGGTTGCGCCACATGCGCTGCCAGTTTTCGTGATGGCTGAATGAGTGCTTGAGCAGGCCGAAGCCGGAATAACGTTGCATGTCGAATGCTCCTGGAAAAACGACCGCCTCGAAGCGGTTTTGCGACTCGTAGCGGGGTCACCCCCTCAGCGATCCACCAACAACTGGCGGTGGAAGGCAGCAGCGCCTTCCACCTTTCGAATCAGCGGTACACCGGGTAGTCGGCGCACAGCCCTGCGACCTGGCGAGCCACCTGGGCCTCGACATCGTCATCACCGAGGTGATCGAGGATGTCGCAGATCCAGCCCGCGAGCTCGACGCTCTGGTCTTCCTTGAGTCCGCGGGTGGTGATGGCTGGTGTGCCGATCCGCAGCCCGGATGTGACAAAGGGTGATTGCGGGTCGTTGGGTACGGCGTTCTTGTTGACGGTGATGCCGGTGCGCCCGAGGGCCGCGTCCGCATCCTTACCGGTGATGCCCTGCTTGATCAGGCTGACCAGGAACAGGTGGTTGTCGGTGCCGCCCGAGACCACGTCGTAGCCGCGCTCGATGAACACCTTCGCCATGGCCTTGGCGTTATTGATCACCTGCTGCTGGTATTCCTTGAACTCAGGCTCCAGGGCTTCCTTGAAGCACACGGCCTTGGCTGCGATAACGTGCATCAGCGGGCCGCCCTGGGCGCCCGGGAAGACCGCGGCGTTGAGCTTCTTCTCGATGTCCGGGTTGGACTTGGCCAGGATCAGGCCGCCACGTGGGCCGCGCAGGGTCTTGTGCGTGGTGGTGGTGACCACGTCGGCGAACGGAATCGGGTTCGGGTACAGCCCGGCCGCGACCAGGCCCGCCACGTGCGCCATGTCGACGAACAGCAGCGCCCCGACCTTGTCGGCGATGGCGCGGAAACGTGGGAAATCCAGAGTCTTCGAGTAGGCAGAGAAGCCGGCAACGATCATCTTCGGCTTGCTCTCGACCGCCAGGCGCTCGACCTCGTCGTAGTCGATCAGGCCGGTGTCGGTGTCGATTCCGTACTGAACGGCGTTGTACAGCTTGCCGGACGAGCTGACCTTGGCGCCGTGCGTCAGGTGGCCGCCATGGGCCAGGCTCATGCCGAGAATGGTGTCGCCTGCGTTGAGCAGCGCCAGGTAGACGGCGCTGTTGGCCGAGGAGCCCGAATGCGGCTGGACGTTGGCGAAATCGGCGCCGAACAGGCCTTTGGCGCGATCGATGGCCAGCTGCTCGACCTTGTCGACGTGCTCGCAACCACCGTAGTAACGCTTGCCCGGATAGCCTTCGGCGTACTTGTTGGTCAGCCCGCTGCCCTGGGCCTGCATCACGCGCTTGCTGGTGTAGTTCTCCGAGGCGATCAGTTCGATGTGATGTTCCTGACGCGCTTCCTCGGCATCCATCGCCGCCAGAAGTACGTCGTCATAGCCCTGGATTTTGTCTTGCTTGCTGAACATCGCGGATCTCCTAAAGGCGCAACGGCGCCATTCGCCTCGGTGAAGGCCTTGGTGTGTCTGGATGCGATGGTAGGGCTGGGCCTTGGTGGGAAGATGCCTGCCTGCGTCTTGCGGGAGTTCGTTTGCGACATGCTGTCGTCGCTCTCGGAAATCTCGCGCAAGTAATCGGTCGCGCGCGCCGGCTGGCCGTTTGCGCACGCCGATTCTGCAGCGCAGAAGTCGCTTGCGCGTTGGGCAGAATTAAGTAAAGCAGGGGCGACAAGGGTCGCGACGGGGAGGGGATTAGGTGTCAGAGAGGCCGATGGCGAGGCGATGCGCTGGCTGTGGCCGGCTAATCAGCCAGTCGAGCAGGCCGCTTCTCAGTTGGGCGACATGCGTGATGAGCCGGCGCTACGCACGCTGTCAATTGCAGTGCAGCGGTTGGGATGGGTGGCGCTGGGGATGCTGCACGGGGGACTGGCTCCGCCCGTGCAGCCCTGGCTCAGTAGTCGATGACCACGTCGCCCTGTGGCACGCTGCAGCACGACAGGATGTAGCCCTCGGCCACGTCTTCATCGGTGATGCCGCCGTTGTGCTCCATGACCACCTCGCCGGAGGTCTTCAACACCTTGCAGGTGCCGCAGATGCCCATGCCACAGGCCTTGGGAATGTGCAGGCCGAGCTGTGCGGCAGCCGAGTGGACGGTGTCGCGCGGGCCGACGCGAATGCTCTTGCCGGTCGCGGTGAACTCCACCTGATTCAGGTCGGCTAGCGGTACATCGGGCGCCTCGGCTGCCTGTTCGGCCAGCTCCTTGACGTCTTCGCGCACGTCTGCCGGCGTCGCACCGAAGGACTCCTCGTGATAGTGCTGCATGTCAAAGCCATTGGCCTGCAGCAGTCGCTTGACCGCGTTCATGTACGGGGTCGGGCCGCAGCAGAAGATCTCCCGGTCGGCGAAGTCCGGCGCGATCAGCTCCAGCATGCGCTGGTCGAGGTAGCCGCGATAACCGGCCCAGGCCTCGCCCATGCCGTGTTTCTCGCAAATGATGTGCAGGCTGAAGTTGTTGACCCGCGAGGCCATGTGCTCCAACTCGCGGTGAAAGATGATGTCCTTCGGCGAGCGGGCGCTGTGGACGAACACCATGTCGACGTTGGCGTTGGTGTCGAAGTACCAGCGGGCCATCGACATGACCGGTGTGATACCGACGCCACCGGACAGAAACAGGGCTCTCTCGGTAGGAAAGTCGATAGCGTTGAACAGCCCGACGGGGCCGTGCACCGGTAGCTGGTCACCCTCACTGAGGTTGTCATGCAGCCAGTTGGATACCTTGCCGCCGGGGATGCGCTTGATCGTCACCGAGAAGCTGTAAGGCACTGAGGGTGAGCTGGCGATGGTGTAGGAACGCATCACCTGCTGCCCTTCGATTTCAAGCTCCAGGGTCACGAACTGGCCCGGCTTGAAGAAGTACATGATGGGTTGATCGGACATGAAACAGAAGGTGCGGACATCCCAGGTTTCCTGGATCACCTTCACGCAGCGCACCAGATGGCGGCCGTTGGTCCATGTCTGGGTATTGACCGGATTGAGGAAATTACTGGACATGCTCACCTCGATTGCGCGCTGCTACATCGACCCGTTGGGCCCCTTTTCCGGGACTGCGACTCCACGCCGCATAGCCCTTATGGCACAGAATTGTGCGTAACACGCCGCGGCGTCACTTACCTACCCGCGACATCGGCATGCTTATCGCGACCAGGCCGATGTCATGGGCGTTTGCGCGTCGGAAACGGATGCGCGCCTGTCGCCCATGGATAAGGTTTGCCTGTTGCGCCGCGACACACTCGGTCCCAGCCGAGCAGGGGGGTGATTCGCTGGAGCCGCTTCTCTATTTGACGGCGCTGATGCCGTCCGGCTCGCCGCCTTGCGTCGTAACCGAATAGCCATTTTTGTCGCCAGCCACAGACGCCTGCAAGGCGCGGCCGGCTTGAGGAGCAACCGATGGATGTCACTTCCAACCTGAGCCTGGGCGATCCACTCGAAGCCGCGCGCAAAGCCACGGCCGAGATGTTGCAGGCACGCGAGCCGAATTTTTCTCTGGCGCAGCCGTTCTATAGCGATGAACGGCTGTTCCAGATCGACATGCAGGAGATCTTCCATAAAGAATGGTTGATCGCCGGCATGACCTGCGAAATACCCGCCAAGGGCAATTTCCTGACCTTACAGATCGGCACTAACCCGATTCTGGTTATCCGCGGTGCGGAAGGTGCAGTCCATGCCTTCCATAACGTCTGTCGCCATCGTGGTTCACGGCTGTGCACCAGCGACAAGGGCAAGGTTGCCAAGCTGGTCTGCCCCTACCATCAGTGGACCTACGAGCTGGACGGTCGGCTGCTGTTCGCCGGCACCGAGATGGGCGCTGACTTCGATCTCAACCAGTACGGGTTGAAGCCGGTGCAGTGCAAGACGGCTGGCGGCTACATCTTCATCTCCCTGGCCGAGAACCCGCCGGCGATCGACGACTTCCTGGCCACCCTGTCGCATTACATGGAACCGTACGACATGGAGAACACCAAGGTGGCGGTGCAGAGCACCCTGGTGGAAAAGGCCAACTGGAAGCTGGTGCTGGAAAACAACCGCGAGTGCTACCACTGCAACGGCGCGCATCCGGAATTGCTCAATACCTTGCTGGAGTGGGACGACGTCACCGATCCACGGGCCAGCCAGGCGTTCAAGGATCACGTTGCCGATTCCGCCGCCAAGTGGGAGGCGGAGAAGATTCCCTATGCCCACGCCAGCTTTGGTTTGCGTAACCGCATCGTGCGCATGCCGTTGCTCAAGGGCACGGTCTCGATGACCATGGACGGCAAGCAGGGCAGCAAGAAGCTCATGGGCCGCATCCAGAACCCCGAGCTCGGCTCCATGCGTATCCTCCATCTGCCGCACTCCTGGAACCACTGCATGGGCGATCACGTGATCGTCTTTACCGTGTGGCCGATCAGCGCGCAGGAGACCATGGTTACCACCAAGTGGATCGTTCACAAGGATGCGGTCGAAGGTGTCGACTACGACGTGGCGCGCCTGCGTCAGGTGTGGGACGCGACCAACGACCAGGACCGTCGCCTCGCGGAAGAGAACCAGCGCGGGATCAACTCGACGGCCTATCAGCCCGGCCTTTACTCGAAGACCTATGAGTTCGGTGTGGTCAACTTCATCGACTGGTACAGCGAGCGCATGCTGAACAACCTCGGCGCTGAGCCTGCGAGCTACCTGAAGCAGATCAACGACTAAGCGCCGGCGTCATCCGGTGACGCGCCCGCTTGCAGGCGGGTGCGTTACCAGTACTTGCTGGGTGCGATGAGATTCATCGCACCGATGTGAACAGAAGGTCGCCAGCGGTATTGCGCTGGGCGATGGGGAACGCCGGGTCGAGCGCAAAACCGGCGTTTTCAGCGACTGAGCACTGACGATGCAAGGATTTGTACGGTCAGTCCGCCAGCTCGTAGCGGTCCCTGCCGTTGCGCTTGGCGCGCAGCAGTGCCACATCGGCTCGGTTGATGGCGCTGGAGTAGTTCTCATCGTGTCGCAGCTGTGCCATGCCCAGGCTCACCGTTACCGACAGCGAGTCGTCATTGACCCGTACCCGCAGCTTGGCGACGGCTTGACGCAACCGCTCCATTATCCGCACTGCGCTTTCGGTCGAGGTCTCCGGCATCAGCAGGAGGAATTCTTCGCCGCCCCAGCGGCCGCAGAGGTCATGCTCGCGGATCTCGGCTTCCATCACCCGCACCACTTCCATCAGCACATTGTCACCGACCTCATGGCCATGGTCGTCATTGATGGCCTTGAAACGGTCGATGTCGACCATGACCACACACAGCGGACGTGAATAACGCTTGGCCCGTTCGGTTTCTTCGCGTAGCCGCTCGGTAAGCAAGCGGCGGTTGGCGATGCCGGTGAGGGCGTCATGGGTGGAGGCTTCTTTCAGTGCGATGTTCAGGTCACGCAGCATTGTCTGATAACGATCTGAAATGCGTGCGACCTTTTCCAGCTGCCGCAGCTGCTTGTCGAAACGGGCCGAAAGGGTCATCTCGCGGTCGCGGACGATGCTCTGGTAGCCGTCGGAGACCCGGGCGATTCGCTCGATGCGGTTGAGCAGGCTGTGGTGTGCCTCCCACAGCTGACCCAGCGTTTCATGCAGTGGATGGCCTTGGTTCTCGGGGTCGGACAGCGACTCCAAAACCTGACTTTCCAGCGGATTCTGCCCGCGCATAAGGACCTTCTAATCGTGGCTGAGGATCATGAATGGAAAGGTGCAGTCTTCCTTGAACTCTTCGGCCAGCTCTACCACACGTTCGTTGCGACGGTCGTAGTGCCAGTTGACGGCCACTGCCTTGCCTTCCTGATGGGCCGCTTCGAGCAGGTCGAAGATGTCCATCACGGCTTTGATGCTGCTGGTGTTGAGGTAGAGCAGGTGCAGTTCCAGGCGCAGCGGGCGGCCGGCTTCGGCCAGATAACGTTCGATCCACTCGATGACCTGATGGAAAAGCTCATAGGAGTTTTCCGGGTAGGAGTCGCCTTGCATGGCGAGCACGCCGTTTTCCCAGTCGGACTGAATGGCGGGCGATGACTGGCTGCCGGCAATGGAGAAATCATTCATGTGCAGTTGGCTCTTGTAAGTCAGATGACCGCGCTCAGGCTGATGAACGAGCGGCCGTTGGCGACGGTTTGCAGCGACGCTTTCAGCGGTTCGCTGGATTTGCGGGCGATGTCGATCAGGCCGAGTCCTGCGCCGCTGACAGTGTTGTCTTCGCGCGGTTTGCGCAATTGTTCCTTGTAACGAGCTTTGAGCTGCGTCTTGTCCAGGCGGGCCAGCTCTTCGATAGTGGCGATCAGCGCTTCGCCGTCCGCGGTCTCGATCAGGTTGCCGGCGGATACCACATAGCGCCCGTCGGCATCGTTGCGGGCGACCACGACTGTCGCGCCGGCCTCCTGATCCGCCCAATTACGCACCTTGGCGTAATGGCGAATGTTCTGGGTCATCTCGATGTACACGGCAAACACATCCATCGCCGACGACGGGTTGGCATGATCAGCCGCGAGGTAGTTACGCAGCGCGTTGCCGATTTCCTCGATCAGGCTGCGCGAAATCGGGCCGTTGAAGCACAGCATGATCTGCTGTCGGTTGTAGCTTTCGCGCATGGCGAACAGGTCAAGGGTTTCCATGGGGCAACTCGACTCCGGTGAATGGCGCTCAATCGAAACGGAAACACAACATCGTGATGTCGTCACGCTGGGGGTAATCGCCCTGGTATTCGTCCAGGGTGGCTTTGAACGCCGCCCCCTGTTCGTTCATGGGCAGGCGGGCATGACGCAGAATCATATCGGCGAAGCGGCTATTGCCGAAACCATAACCGAGCTCGCCACCTGCCTGGTCAAGGAAGCCATCGGTGGCCAGATAGAAGGTGCGGCCTGGCTTTAGCCCGACTTCGGCATTCCCGTACTCGCCTACGCGTCGGTCGCCAATGGCGCGGCGTCCGGCCGGCAGCTCCTCGAGGCTTTCGCCATCACTGTAGTAGAGCGCAACCTTGGCGCCAGCGTAGACCACCAGGCGGCGTCCGAAGTCGACGTAGGCGAGGCCGACGTCCATGTTGGTGGCGAGTGCCTGTTGGGTCGTGTCGTCGCGCAGCATCCTGCGCACGATGCCGTCAGTGCGCGCAAGAATAGCCGCCGGGTCGTGCAGGCCCGCATCGGCGATGGCTTGTTCGATGGCAGCGTGGGCGAGCATGGTCATCAGGGCGCCGGGCACCCCGTGGCCGGCGCAGTCGACCACGCCGAGCAGGCAGCCTTGTTCGGTGGCGCGATAGACGTAGAAGTCGCCGCCGACCACGTCGCGGGGGTGCCAGAGCACCGCGTGGCGCTCATCGAGGTCGGCCACCAGTTGGCGCTTGGGCAAGATGGCGTGCTGGATAAGGCTGGCGTAATCGATCGAGTCCTCGATTTTCTTGTGTGCGGCGGCCATGTCGCGGTTGGCCTGCTGCAGTTCACGCGTGCGTTCGTCGACGCGGCTTTCCAGCTCGCTGGTATGGCTATGAATTTTCAGCGCCATGCTGCGGAACGCAGCGCTGAGCTCGCCGATCTCGTCGTCCCGATCACTCGGCAGCGGCGCGTTGTAGTGTCCGGCAGCGATGGCCTGAGCGCTCTTGCGCAGTTGCCGCAACGGGCTGAGTACGCGACGGTCGACCAGCCAGGCGCCGCCCGCGATGAGCAATAGCAGTAGCAACAACACAGCACCGAGGGCGGGCAGCAGGGGTCTCAGCTCGATGACTTGCGCGGTTCGCAGATCCACGGCGCTGGCGACGAACCACTGCAGTTCCGGAATCCAGGTCAGCGCCAGCAGTCGGGGCTCGCCATCGAGACTGGCCTCCAACGTGGTCGTCTCGCCAGGGTGTTCGCGGTTGTAGCGCATCGCTTGTCGCAGTGCGTTGGCCTGGTCGATATCGTCGAGCTGGCCAAGCAGGCTGGTGGACAGCGAGCGGCCCTGGGAGGTGTCAGCGTTCAGGGTAACCAGGTTCTGATCAGGGTGGACCAGGATTGAGCCGTGGCTGTCGAGGACCATCGACTCGACGCCGGTTTTGTCCTCTTCGATGAACTGGGTTACGAACGCCTTGAGGCTGATGCCGGAGCCGACGATGCCGAGCGGGCGCTCACCATCCCGGACCAGGATGTTGAACCAGATCTTCAGGTCGCCAGTGACGGCCGAGCGGTCGACGTTGAGATGGTAGGGCGCATCCGAACGCAGGGTGACGTAAAACCATTCATCCTGCGGCGCGTCGGGCTTCATCTCATAGCGGGGCGCCTCGCTGGGAGGTTGCTGGTCGCCGTTGGAGTAGTAGCGGTTGCTCGCTGCGGACGCCGCAAAGTAGGAATGGTCACTCAGCGCGCGCTGATAACCGGCCGCTTCGCGGAAAAACAAAGCACGCTTGGCCGGATCGTTCTCATCGAGCAGCCAGGCACGGGTGATTTGAGATTCGGCAAGGCGTTGCGCCAAGGCCAATTCGCGGGTGACCGGTGCGAACAGCCGTTCGCGGTTGAGCTGAACCACGTTTCGCGCATAGGCTTCGCCAAAACGATTCTGCACGCCCTGCAACGCTTCGCGGCCCACCAGCACGGTGACGCCGATTGCAAGCAGGAAGGTCAATAGCAACGCCAGCAGTGACTTGCCGCGTATTCCCAGTGCTGCCATGGTGATCCTGACTTCCCTTGCAATTGCTGGCTGACATCCAAGTGTCGTGCCAAGCGTCGAAAACCGGGATTATCCGGCATCAGGCCAGTTGCCACCAGAGGCGCTTCGCCACACAAAAACGGAGCCTTTCGGCTCCGCTATGGTTTGCTACTGGGCAAGTTTCTTGTATTTCACCCGATGCGGCTGAGAAGCTGCATCGCCGAGGCGCTTCTTGCGATCGGCTTCGTACTCGGTGTAGTTGCCTTCGAAGAATACGATGCTGCCGTCATCCTCATAGGAGAGGATGTGCGTGGCGACACGGTCGAGGAACCAGCGATCGTGGGAGATCACGATGGCCGCGCCAGGGAAGTCCAGCAAGGCCTCTTCCAGCGAACGCAGGGTTTCCACGTCGAGGTCGTTGGAGGGTTCGTCGAGCAGCAGCACGTTGGCGCCTTCCTTCAGCGTCAATGCCAGGTGCAAGCGACCACGCTCACCGCCGGAAAGGTCTTTGACGAACTTCTGCTGGTCGCCGCCTTTGAAGTTGAAGCGCCCCACGTAGGTGCGCGACGGCACTTCATAGTTGCCGATGCGGATCATGTCGGCGCCATCGGACACCGCTTCCCACACAGACTTGCTGCCATCGAGATCATCGCGGCTCTGGTCGACGCAGGCGACCTGCACCGTGTCGCCGATCTCGATGCTGCCTGAATCCGGCTGCTCCTTGCCCATGATCATGCGGAACAATGTCGACTTGCCTGCGCCATTGCCGCCAATCACGCCGACGATGGCGCCCTTGGGCATGCTGAACGAAAGGTCGTCGATCAGTACACGGTCGCCGTAGCCCTTGGTCACATTGTGGAAATCGATGACCTTGTCACCCAGACGCGGGCCGGCAGGGATGTAGATTTCGTTGGTCTCGCTGCGCTTCTGGAATTCCTGCGACTGCAGTTCTTCGAAGCGCTGCAGGCGGGCCTTGGATTTCGCCTGGCGGGCCTTGGCGCCCTTGCGCACCCACTCCAGTTCTTCCTTCATGGCTTTTTCGTGGGCCGACTGCTGCTTGGATTCCTGCGCCAGACGATTGGATTTCGCTTCCAGCCAGCCGGAGTAGTTACCCTCATAGGGGATGCCCTGGCCGCGGTCGAGTTCGAGAATCCAGCCGGCCACGTTGTCGAGGAAGTAGCGGTCGTGGGTGATCGCGACGACAGTGCCGGTGAAGTCGTGGAGGAAGTGCTCCAGCCAGGCGACCGAGTCGGCGTCCAGGTGGTTGGTCGGCTCATCCAGCAGCAGCATGTCGGGAGCCGACAGCAGCAGACGGCACAGCGCTACGCGGCGCTTCTCACCACCGGACAGGTGTTCCACCTTGGCGTCCCACGGCGGCAAACGCAGGGCGTCGGCGGCGACTTCCAGCTGGCGCTCGAGGTTGTGGCCATCGCTGGCCTGCAGGATCGCTTCGAGCTTGGCCTGCTCGGCGGCCAGCTTGTCGAAATCGGCATCGGGCTCGGCATAGGCGGCGTAGACCTCGTCCAGGCGCGCCTGGGCATCCTTGATGCTGCTGACAGCTTCCTCGACGACTTCGCGAACCGTCTTGTTCGGGTCCAGCTCCGGCTCCTGCGGCAGGTAGCCGACATTCAGCTCGGGCATCGCTCGCGCTTCGCCGTCGAACTCCTTGTCGACCCCGGCCATGATCTTCAACAGGGTGGACTTGCCCGAGCCGTTGAGGCCGAGCACGCCGATCTTGGCGCCCGGGAAGAATGACAGGGAAATGTTCTTGAGAATTTCACGCTTCGGCGGAACGACTTTGCCGAGCCGATGCATGGTGTAGACGTAAGAGCCTGTTTTGCCAGATTTGTCACTTTTAGACATGGTCTTTTTTGCCTTTAACCCCTTATTTCAGCGCCTTAGCGGTAGAGAATGGCGCCTCAATTTGGGAAAGTAAAACGTTAGGATTTGCTATGACCGCCAGGTGCCCCTGACTATACTTCGAAAAAGTTATGTTTCTTGAGGGAGCAACATGGGTTTCCAAGTCATAGAGCAAGTGGTGAATGCTGCTCGAAGAAAGCTGCTGGTGCAAGACTACATCCCGGTGTACTACCCCAACCTATACATCACCATGGAGCACTCGGGCAGGGCCCTCGAAACGACCAAGAAGTACCTTGAGCATCTGGCTGTGTTTGAGGAGTTTTTGGCTTTTTCCTCCATTGATCTGATTTCTCTTCTCGAGCAGCGCCCTAACAGCCAATACCTGACAGACAGTGAGCTTTCTAGGTTTGTGTCGGACGCGGGCTTTAACAAGGAAACCTTGGCCATGAAGTATGCAAGGGTGCGTTTGCATCCGAGCGCGTACATATCAGTCGGCGCAGTTCATGCGCAGCAGCGAATCGAGGCAGTACGCGACTATCTGGCCTTCCTCTATGACAAGTTGGGTGATCGCTCATCAAGCAAGGACGCAGTTGACGATCTGAAGAAGCGCATCAACCGAAAGGTCAAAGCGGCCAGCCCTGGGTGGAAAAAAACGCGAATTGACGAATTGAAAGGGCTTACGAGCCACGAGCGAACTCGATTGCTGGAAATCATGCATCCGGATAGCGCCGAGAACCCCTTTTCAGATGAAGCCATCAGGCTGCGTAACTACATTATCTTGTTGTTGGGTCTCGATCTGGGGCTGCGACGCTCCGAGATGCTGCTGATCAAGACTAGCGATATTCACTGGCACAGTCGTCAACTATCGGTAGTCAACCTGGAAGATGAGAGCCTCGATCCACGGACCATGGCCCCACAGTTCAAAACTAACGAGCGCATGCTGGTGATGCCCGATGACCTTTATGACGCAATCACTGAGTACGAATCGAAATATCGCCACAGAAAGCCCCGTCATGGTGCATCGAAGGCGAGAAAGCATCCATTTTTGCTGGTGGCGCACAGGCGGAATGAGGGCGGACCTCTGACCATCAAGGCAGTGGATGGTGTGCTGCCCAGAGTTCGAGAAATAGCACCGGAACTAGCTCATGTGCATCTGCATATTCTGAGGCATGACGCGGTCTACACGATGCTAGAAAGCATGCGCGAGGAACTGGCATTGCTCGCGCCGGAGGATCGCACCACTCAAGTTCAAAAGACCCTCACATGGATGTTCGGCTGGAGTGCCGAATCGGAAATGCCCGGCCGCTACGGCGCAAAATTCTGGAAGGAAGAGGCAGACAAAGCGATAAAGAAACGGGCCGAGAGGTTTAAAGCCAACCATCTAAAGGCCGGCACGGCACAAGTAGGTTCAGATTGAACATCGCCGTCGAAGCACTTCAGGCCCCCACGCAGGACAGCCTCGCTGCATGGCTGAACACGCCACGCCTGGCCAAGTGCGGGGAATTTTTCACACCAACTCACCCCATGTGGAGACCGGATAAATCATCTAATCATTCAGCCAATTGGGAAGCGGCTATTGCCTGCGTCTCGCCGGATTGGCAGCCCTGGTTGCACGCCGCCCTGGCGTACCGAATGGCCGATGTCGAAACGGGTACGGTTGCTAACACCACAAGTGTGTTATCGCGGGCTGCCCAGGCCGGGATTGACCCACTCAACGGAGATCACCTGATCCCTCTGCGGGAGCGCTTGAACAGTAATGAGTTTAGTGTCATTGCCGCTTTCATGGCGTTTTGGCACGACTGTGAATCCCTCGAACAGCGCCCCTCGCAATCCCTGATCGATGCTTACCAGACACTGCCCAGAAAAAAGCATTCCAGCAACGATGTGATCCTCAGCCTGGACCCCGAAAAAGGCCCATTCACGCAGGTGGAGCAAGATGCACTGTACCAATGGATACACGAGCAGCTTTGTCACGAGCAACTAGATTTCGAGCGATTCCTTTATCTGCGTATATCGATGATTTACGGGCAACGTGGTGCTCAGTTTCGAATGATGGTTTTCGCTGATTTCACTAAGAGCGATCAGGGCTGCACAATCAGGATTCATTGGGCAAAACAAAAAGGCGACGAGTCGAATTGGCGAGCAAAGCCCGAAACATTCGGTCTAGATGAGGATCTCTACAACACCGTACAGGCCTACAAAGCAATGGTTCTGGCGCAACTCTGGCAAACATACCCAGACGGTGCCGACTGGAATGCAGCCATTAAAAATGTGCCCCTTTTTCGTCGAAAGCTGAATGATGATGCAGAACCCTGGGAGAGAGTTAACCCCCCTGTTTTGCTCGATAGCCCCCTTCAAAAAGACCTAGAAGACGCGCCCAATCCGATATTTCATGCCGGATCAGCCACTATCAAGTTTTGGCTAAAGTGCATTGAGCAGATGGAGGGCTTTCCGATTTCGCCTCGCACCCATCAGCCACTGAAAGTGACGCGGGGGCACCGTTTCAGGCACACCCTCGGCACAGACCTTTCCAACGCGGGACTGGATGAGTGGGCGATAGCCCGCGCATTGATGCACAGCAATACTCGCACAGTGCGAAAGTACCGAGCCGTGTCGCCGGAGTTGCTGGCGTTGATAGACGCGAAGATGAGCGACCATCTGGCCTTGGTTGTAAATGCGTTCACCGGAACCATCGTCACGGATCGCACCTCAGCGAAAAATGGAGATCGAGCGGATCGACAAATCGAGGATCTGGCAGTCTGTGGCGCAACTACTGCCTGCCACCTCGATGCGCCGTACACCTGTTACGCATGCGGAAAATTCCAACCCCTTCTGTACGCCAATCACCGCGCGGTCCTTGAGCGGTTGGAACGTCGTCGGGCGCAAACCATTGCCACCGATAAGACGACCGGTGTGCTCTGGGATCGGGCCATTCTGGCTTGCCGCAAGGTGATTCTGGATTGTGAGGCCATGCTCCAATCAGGGAAGAAAGCCGAATGACCGATGCGTTTAATTCTGAGCCGACTAACAACGTTGTCGATTTTAAGCCCAGGAGCGAACTGACTGCGGAGGCTCAGCTCGCAGCGTTTATTGAATGGGCAAAACAGACCCTGCCCAAAGGCATTCCCAATCGAGTGCACTCGAGTATTCGCTGGGAAGACGGCAGTTGGCACCCGCATGGCGTCCATAGCTGTAGCTTCACGGCGCACGGATCGTCCAAAGCAGCCCCCAAGGCGATGCAGGCACCCTTCACAGAGTTTGCCAAAGCCATGGTTGTGTATCGGCGGGTGTATTTGCAGAAAAAATCAATGAACAACGTGCTGAGTGCCCTGAGGGTGCTGGAAGTCGCCCTGTTCGAGATAACCGGCACGCTGGATGTGACGCGGGTGTCCGCCGCAGTCTGTAATAAAGCGTGCGAGCACATGGACCGCCACTGGACAAAGGGCGACACCGCATACCAGCACAGCTGGGCACTTGACGCCATCATCACCCTGATGCGGTCCAAAGAACTGCTCAAGTCGGATTTCCGGTGGACCACTCCGCTGACGCTGAGGCCGAGTGGCACGCTCAAGCAGCAAAAAGCGGATAGGGAAGAGAAGCTGCCCAGCCCGGACGCGATCAAAGCCCTCGGGCAAGTGTTCAATAACGAATTGAATCGTCCACTCGATATCGTTGTAACGTCTGCCTGTGCGCTTTTGCTGAGTACCCCCAGTCGCGTGGGTGAATTGCCGGATGTTGAATTGAATTGCTTGTTTCCTAAGGAGGATGCCCAAGGCAATCAGCGCTTGTTCCTGCGCTGGTACGCGGAAAAGATAAACCAGGTGATACTGAAGCCCGTCGTTAAGCCTGAGTTGGAGCCGGTCGTCGAACGGGCCATCGCGTTACTAAAACCGATCACCGATGAGGCGCGCGCTTACGCCGCCTGGCTGGAAGATCACCCCGATGAGTTTCCGCCCCATGAAGGACTGCCCCCCAAGGGGCCTGATGAACCGCTCACGTACGCCGAAGCCTGTTCCGCGTTGAAACTCACCGTTAGAGAGGAGCGCAGTTCGCGAGCAGTATTTAATAACAAGTTCCTGAAATCCTTGCATAAGCGAAAGGCACTCAGCCCCACCGCCCGGGCCCTCTTGGCCGAGATCCGGGGCGGGTCGAACCCCCAAAGGAGGATCTTCGTCGAGGGTAGACCAGGAGTCCATGGTGTTGAGTTTACCGGCCAGAGTGTGATCACGCTGCGCAAGCTCAATGTGCTGTTGCGGGAGAAATACCTACCAAAGGATTTCCCATACACCACGCAGTACACGGAGGGCAAAGCTCGTGTGAAGTACCGGGATGCGTTGTTCACCGTTCGCACTGGAGCAATGGCAGCAGACTCAGGTCACGTTGCTGTGGAGCACGGATTTGGCGTGGAGATCGCGGCGAACTCTGGCCGAATGAATGTGCAGTTAGGCGGCACGAACGATCTGAGACAGTCAAGCCTGTTCGAGCGCCATGGCTACCCCGGCGTCAAGGTCAACACACATGCGTTTCGGCACGAATTGAACACGCGGATGCACCAGGCCGGCCTGTCGCAACTCCTGATTGACGCCTTCTCTGGGCGCACGACAATGGGATCGGTCTACAACCATGAAACCATCGAAGAACGCACCCAAAGGGTTGCGGTTTACCACCCTAAAACGAAGCACAGCACCGCTGCTCAGCGCCTGGACAAGGTAAAAACCAATCAGCCGCTGAGCCTGGTGGATGTGAGGGAGCTTCGCGAGGGCGAGCAGGACCGCATTATCCATCAGACCCACCTTGGCGTCTGTGTGCACAACTTTGCATCCGAACCCTGCCCGAAAATGGGAGCCTGTTTGGACTGCGGGTTGCTCGGTTGCGTCAAAGGTGATGACGTGAAACTGGGTAACCTCAAGGAAGAACGCGACGACCTCAAACGCCGCCTCGATCAAGCCCTGGATGCGCAGTCTCGGGGTGTGTTTGGGGCATTGGAGTCGGCCAAAAAACTGGGGGAGAAGCTCTATAAGTGCGAGGCGTTTATCCAAACGCTGGAAAATCCCGAACTCGACAACGGTGCCATTGTGTGGAACGCCGATAGCGGTTGGACACTGACCAAGAACGCCGTAGCGATGTCGGGGCTGCTCGAAGTCAAAGTCATTGAAAAGTACCAGGCACAAGAGGCGTTGCCATCGTTGGATGACGTCTTGGCTTTACTGGATGAAATCGAGGGTTAACGATGGGGCATTTAACGCCGAAGGATGAGAAACGCATCATTAAACTGATTGATGACTGGTCAGAGCCAAAGCTCACCTGGCCTTTGCTCGTTGAGGCCTGCAAAGAAAAACTGGGTATCAGTCGTGCTCGACAGTCCCTAATGAATCTACCTGCCGTGGCTTTAGCGATGCAAAATTGCAAGGCGGCATTGAAGGCTCAGAAAGTGAAGCCGGGCTGGATTAGCGATATTCAGGCCGCCAACGAGCACATTGAAAAACTGACAGAGACCAACCAGAAGCTTCTAGCTACTGTTCGAGATATGCGTAGCCGTTTTTTGATCTGGCAAGCCAATGCGGATATGCACGGGCTAACGCAATCGATGTTGGAGCAGCCAGTTTCACAGCTTCAAAAGAAGTGAAACGCCCAGGCACTCTCCTAGCTGTTGGCCACTTTGAGCCTGCTGTATGTACCAGGCTAGAGTCGGCCAGAATCGACCGGTCACAGCAACTGCCCACACAGCCCCTAAGGATCCAATACCCTTGGCTAAGGCTGTACGCCCGTCACAGCCTTAGACGTACTTTCTGCGCCTGTTTTCGAATGCCGGCTTTGTACCTTCCAAGATGTTGACCACGGACTGATTGAGGTGGAGCTCCTCAATTGAACCGGCATCGTACTTGATTCGATTTGAACCATCGCGCTCCATGGTACACACAATGACTTGCTCGGCATCGCAAGCGACTGCCAGGTTTGCGTTGTGAGTGACCATGATGACTTGGCGATGCTGCTTCGCCCTATTGATGACCCCTACCAGTAGGTTGTAGACGGTCTCGTTGTCCAAGTTCTCTTCGGGCTGGTCAAGAATGATGGGGACACGCTCCCTATCGACCAGTAAGTAGAAGATCAGCAGCAGCGCGCCTCGCTGACCTGGGGACAGGCGCTCCAACTCCACGCTGCCGAGCATCAATCCATAGCTCAAGTCAAAGTAGCTGAGCCCGTATAGGAAGTCATATAGGTCCGCGGCGGTTCGGTCTGATCGCAGGATTGAAGAAAGGGGAATGGGGCGCCTGGTGCTGGTCCGGATATCAAAATTAAGCGCAGTGTCGACCTCAGCGAGGAAGGCCCGTAATCCTTCAGGCTCGCTAAGGTCATGTTTGGCTACAAGGCCGAGGGCGTACGCTTTCGATTCCTCTAGCCCCACAAATGAACCAGAGCTCTGTTTGACGTAGTCGAATAGCCGGGTAGCGAAAGCATCGAAAGAAAAGCGCACAGAGAACTGCACTCCCAGCGCTTCGCGTATGGCGGGCTCGCTGTCTATCAAGGCTTGAACAGGGGCGAAAAGTTCGCGCAGCACCGTCGCTCGTCGCTGGAGACCTTCCAAGATTGAAACTGAGAGATCAACGCGTTGTGACTGGAGCTCCAGGAGCTCGGCACGGCGAGCAGCAAAGCTTTTAACCTTGAGCCAGAGATTTCTAAAGCTGCCGTCGATCTCTACGGCACCTACAGCTGAGGCCCATTCTTCGTTCCAGTTTCTCAGCGCCGTCAGCTCTTCTTGGTACGCAAGCAGTGGCCCTTCAAGTTTCTCCTTCTCGTTCCGAAGTTCTTTTTCCCTCTCAGCGATCTGGGCTGTGTGTGAAGTTGTCAGGTCGAGATCCAGCAGGGCTTCTTGATCCACTATTTCCCCATCGGTTGCGATGGTGAGGTCTTGAAGGGGCTTCAGATCTATGGTGAGTTTGATCACCTTTTCGGCGTCGATGCCAAGGGGAGCCAAACGAGTTTTCAGCTCTGTGATTGCGGCGCTACCGGTCCTTTCGAACGACTGGATACGCTCGACGGAGTCAGCAATGTCACGCTTTTTGGACCGTAAGGAGTCCACATTTGATCTGGCAGCGCCCTCCTTATCCTTCAGTTCATCAATTGCGGTCTGGATCTCCGAAATACGTTGGGAAATTGCCAGGGCTGCAGCGTTGTCGGACTGAGGCTCTATAGGTTCTGCAGGCTTCTTTTCATACAGCGCACGAAGGGCAAGCAGAGAAAGCTTCAGTTCTTCCCGGGCGCGCAGCTTAGCTGCAGGATCTACTTGGCTAGTAAGTTCGAGGATGCGTGCGTTGAGCGTCATCAGCGATGATTGTAGGCTGGAGGTCTCGCTGCTGATGATGTCCGTCCGTAAGCGAATCAACTCCTCCAGAGTCACTGCCCCTTTTCGTTCATCCGACGGGATATGCGAGAAAATGACTGCACGCAATTCACTCTGTAGAAGACTGTCGTCACCACGAACGTGATCATTGCAGAGCTCTTCGAAATAGCGCTGCGGCAGATACTTCACGCGGGCTACAGAGCTACTGAGTCGGGCATCTGAAAGCGTGCGCCACTCTGGCTCCTTTGTGTCCTGCACCCATTCGAGTTGAGCCTCAAATGAGCTGGCCTTATTGTCCTTGGGTAGTCTGAATCGCTGCTCGGAGAGGAAGGAGAAGTGCCGCCAGTTCGGTGTGTCTCCAAGCATCCCAATTACATCCGCCAGCGCGCTTTTGCCGCTGCCTTTTCGGCCGACTAGCGCCACTAGATCTTGATTGAGCGGAAGTTCTGTCGGATCAAACCAGGCACCTGGTTCAGGTGCTCCAGCCTTCTTCCGTACTCGGATGGTGTTCAGGAACAACTGTGGATTTCTGTCTACGAACTCCAGCTTTGGTGGTCGAGCACCAATGTAGGAGCGGTTTTCGGGCTCTCTGCACGCCTGGATAAGCCCGGCGAATGTTGGGCTGGCTTTGATCCAGGTCGATTTTCCGCCAGGAAAAACTCCGTAATCAGCAGTCCGATGGGCATCGCTTCCGCGAACCGCGAGCTTGGGATGCTTGATCGCTTCCATGAACTCGTCGAAGAAAGCTTCATTTTCTGACGTCTTGATGCCGACAAACGCATCGCGAGTCTTAAGCGCGGAAACCTCGAAGATGGCCTCCATTGCAAGGGCTTCACGAGGAAAGGAGTAGTGCTCACGGAATTTAATTTTCGAGACGCCATCGTTCGTATCAAACGGTACGAACAGTACGGCGTCACGTTCACCAAGGATCCTAAGAGCTTCTCCAACAGACTCGGGCAGCACCTCAGCGGTTTTGGAGGCGGCCTCGAGGGCAACAGCCTCTGAGCTATCAATCCCCACCTTCGTCATACCCAGCTTTTGGATGCGATCTGCAGAAATGTGATTTCGAGCCCACTCAATCAGATATCCGTCTGTCAGGGGCTTCCCACTAATCGACAGCTTCAGCTGGGTTTTGAAAGCATCGAGTTTGTCATCACTTAAATCGGGGTTGAGTACAGCATGCATGTTCAGGCGGAAGTCCCCTGGCGACACCATTCGAAGCTCAATGCCAGGGAAAATCGCTGCGTTGCACTTCACTGCATCAGGTCGCTTGAGATACGCGCGTAGGGCCTTAACGCCATCAAAGGTCCAGTAGTCCATGATCGCGACAGCTACGCAGCCACTCGCGTTGATACCTTCGACCACCTCTTTGAGCAGGTTTTGACGTTCCTCATCGGACGTTATGTCTCTTAACCGTTTTCCGCCTCTCCACTCATACGACGCTGGCGTATGAATGTGTAGATCCCATTTCCCCCATTTCGCACCACGGTTCATTGCTGGCTCCCTCCATCAGATTCCGAGACTGCGAATGGCGGCTTGGGGCCAAACGCACAATCAAAACGCCGCGCTCCTTTGGGCTCAGTGCACCCCGATGTTCTTAAGAATATGGCTAGGCGGATCTGGGGCGGCGCATGACCAAGCTAGCATTTGAATCAGGAGCATGCAGCCCGATAGTTTGAGCGGCGGCTGGAGACAGGCAGCTCCCGGCCAAAAGCAGCCGTTAGCTAGGTGCTACTTCCGGCCCGAAGCATCCTATCCAAGATGATTCAAAACACCTGTGCAGCCAGTCAGAGTGAAAACGGCCAGCTCCACTCACAGCAACATGGGGCTTAAGTCTAACTATCGAGGGCTCTACGATAGCTGGACCTGTTTGCGGGTACGGCCAAGCCCGCCACTTTATCTCGGCGCAATTGGTTGGCATAGTCCAATTACTACCGCGTGACAATGGGGAAGCGTCCGTCTGGCTGATCCAGTAGGCTGAAGAAGCGCCCAAGGGCCAGGGGGTTGCCGTCGATCGACACCTGATCGGAGCTGAGCAGGGCTGCGGCGCCGGCTTGCCCACTGATTATCTGCAAGAAGAAGTCCTTACTCAGGTTGAGGCTGGCGTCGGCCTCGGCGACTTCGCCTTCATTCATACGGCGGTGATGCAGCACGGCGTTCTCGATCCACAAGTGATAGCGCGCGCCGCTGTCGGTGAAGTTGAGGTTGATACGCAGCGCGCTGTCGGCTGCCGCCGTGCCATTGAGCTTGGTGGCCATCACGTCCAGGAAGCGCTCGGGAGCGGTGTGTTTGAGCATATCGAGCATCATTACCGGAGTGAAACCCTCTTCCGGCAGGCCGTGGCGCAGCTCATAGGTGCCACTCAGGTAGAAGTTGCGCCAGGGCCCCGACTCGGCCTGATAGCCCAGTTGCTCGAAGCTGCGTGCCTGCAGATCGCGGGCGCCCTGGTTGTCCGGATCGGCATAGAGCAGATGTTTGCCCAGCTCCGCGGCCCAGCGGTAATCGCCCTCGGCATAGGCTTGCTCGGCGGCTGCCAGCAGCGGCTCACGGCCGCCGGCCAGGGCCACGTACTTGGCGGCGGCGGCCACCGGCGGCAGTGGGTCGAGGTTGGCCGGGTTGGCGTCGAACCAGCCTAGGTAGAACTGATAGATGCCGCGCACGTTGTGCTTGAGGGTTCCGTAGTAGTCGTGCACGTTCAGATGGCGGTCGAGGCTGGGCGGCAGGTGCAGTTGCTCGGCGATCTCCGGCGCGGTGAGGCCGGCATTCATCAGGCGAACAGTTTGATCGTGCAGGTAGCGGTAGGCATCACGCTGGGTGGTGAGGAAGGTCTGGATGTTGTCCTGCCCCCACACTGGCCAGTGGTGCTGGTTGAACAGCACCTCGGCGCCAGCGGCTTGCGCGCGGCTGGCGTCGATGTAGTTGGCCCACTGCAAGGCATCGCGTACCTTGGCGCCGCGTAGGGTGTACAGGTTGTGCAGGGTTTGCGAGAGTAGCTCGGCGCCGCCAAAGGCGTTCAGCTCCGGCAGGCTGAAGGTCATTTCCGCCGGGGCTTCACTCTCGGGTACGTTGTAGAAGACGAAGCGCACTCCATCCACGTCCAGCGTCTGTTCGCGGCCGTCGATCAGTTGGGTGGGCGGCAGAATGCCCATGTGCCCGAAGGCAACCGCCTTGCCCAGGCCGTTGTCTACCAGGCCCTCGGCGCTGCGCGGTAGGCGCTTGCCGTACATGAAGGTGGCACGGCGGGCCATGGCGATGCCCATCATCAGGTTTTCGCTGGTGGCCTCTTCCATAAACCCAGCCGGGGCAATCACCGGTAGCTGACGCACCTTGGCGTCTTCGGCGCTGATCACGCCGAGAGCACCGCCAAAGTGATCGACATGGCTGTGGCTGAAGATCATCGCGCTCACCGGGCGTGAGCCCAGATGTTGTGCAACGAAGTCCATAGCGAAGGCGGCGGTTTCCCGGCTGGTTAGCGGGTCGATGACAATCCAGCCGCTGTCGCCTTCGATCAGCGTCATGTTGGCTAGGTCGAAGCCGCGTAGCTGATAGATTTTGTCGCTGACTTTGAACAGCCCAACCTGGTTATTCAGCAGCGCTTGCCGCCACAGGCTGGGGTTGACGGTAGTGGGGGCCTCACCTTGGATAAACGCAAAGCTATCGAAGTCCCAGATCACTTCGCCTTCGGCATCGCGCACCTGGCCCTGAGGCGTGGCAATTAGGCCGCGGCGTGCCTGGGCTAGGCCCTCGACATGGCTCAGGTCATAGCTCTGCGCCACCTCGGCCTGGGCAGCTTGCGTGCGTGGCGTGGCGGCGCTGTGACTGGGCGCAGGGCCGTCGCTGCATGCACTGAGTAGCAACAAGGTGCTGGTTAGCATCCAGCGATAGGGCAGGTTCATCGGCGTTCTCCAGAGAGTGTCTGGTCAGAGCATGGCGTGCGATCTACTATGCGTCCAATGCAATCAAATCATTTAATTGATGAGCAAAAGACATGAATATAGAGTTCCGTCACCTGCGTCATGCCTTGGCCCTGGTCGAACATGGCAACTTTGCCCGCGCCGCAGAGGCGCTGCACCTCTCCCAGCCGGCGCTGACCCGCAGCCTGCAAGCGCTGGAAGCTCAGGTTGGCGAGCAGCTGTTTGATCGCAGCCACCGCGAAGTGACCCCCACAACGATGGGCGAACTGTTATTGCAGCATGCCCGGCAACTGCTGCTGCACGCCCAGGACTTGCAGCGTGACCTACAATTGGCGCGCGGCCTGGAGCAAGGTGAGTTGCGTGTGGGAGTAGGTCCGTTTGCCGGCGCCGCGCTTGTCGCCCCGGTGCTGGCCATTTTGAACCGCGCGCACCCCGGCGTGCATTTGGAGGTGGTGTTGGCACCCTGGCAAGAACTGCCCGCGCGTTTGCAACGCCGGGAAATAGATCTGCTGGTGGCCGACTTGCACGAGATCGAGGACGACCCCAGCTATACGATACAGGCCCTTGGTGAGCACCACACGCTGCCGATGTGCCGCGCCGGTCATCCCTTGCTTGAGCACCCCGAGCCTAGTCTGGAGATGCTGTTGAAGTATCCACTGGCCGGACCCAACCTTCCCGAGGATATTCGTGAGCAGCTGCTCAAGCGCCTACCTAGAGCCTTACAGAACACCTGGCGTGAGCAGTGGAAGCTGGCCATCACCTGCGATAGCTCGGCCATTATCAAACAGCTCCTACAGGGCTGTGAGGCGCTGGCAATATTGCCTTGGTTTATGGTGGAAGACGAACTGCGGCGCGGCGACTTACAGGCTTTACGCAGCCTTGACCCTGGCCTGCGCGGGCGTTTCGGGATTGCTCATCTGCGCGGCAGACGCCTATCACTTGCTGCGCAATGCTTTATCGAGGTGCTTCTGGCCCACGATACCACCGTGCGCCAGCGCCAAGATGCTTGGTTGGCCCGTTAGGGAAGGGCATGGCAAGGCGGTCAACCTGCAGCAGATCGTCGTCCGACGCCGGTGGCTGACTCGCCGAAGACCGATCCTTCAGTTCTTCCCGCCCAAGCGGCGCAAGGCATCTGGCTTGAAGTCTTGGCGCAGAGCCTCATGGCCGAAGCTGGCCTCGCTCGGGGTCTCATTACTCAGGCCGCTGACCAGATAACGGCGAGACTGCAGATCATGAATAGCCTCGGCGGTCATCCAGGGCACCAGGTCGTTGTAGAAGTTCAACTGGTAGGCTGCCGATACTCGCCATAGCTCACCACGGGCGTCGTAATGGTCCGCTAGGGCAATCTGCCAGGTGTCCTCATCAATGAAAAACGTGCGCTTGTCGTAAATGTGGCGCTGGCCTGCTTTGAGCTTTCCCTCTACCTCCCAGACCCGATGCCGCTCATAGCGCACGTAGTCGCTATTCAAATGCGCAGGCTGGATGATTTGTGCGTACTTCAGCCCTTTGTCGTGCAGTCGGTAGTTGTTGTAAGGAATCAACAGTTCGCGCTTGCCTTTGAGGGTCCAGTCGTAGCGATCGAACGCACCGTTGTACATATCCATGTTGTCCGATGTGGCCAGGCCATCCGAGCTGTTCTGTGGTGAGTCGTAGGCCAGTGTAGGGGCTCGCCGGACACGCCGCTGTCCGGCGTTGTAAGCCCAGGCCTGGCGTGGGGTTTGTACCTGATCCAGGGGCTCGTGAATCAGGGCGATGTTGCCGGCCTGGCGCGCCGGAGCCAGGGTCTGGCCGATGAAATAGAAGAGCAGATTGCTGTCTGGCGTGTTGTCCCGGACATTGCTGGCAAAGACCTGTGTCTGGCGGATGAGGCTGGCCTGATAGGCACCGCTGGTTTGCACCGGCATGCGGTGAACCTCGCGCTTGACCGCCCCGCCACGGTAGCGGGTGACATGGTTCCAGATAACCTCTTCGGCACGCAGGGGGACGGGGAACGGCACGCCGCTGGTGTAGCCACCCTCCAGGCCACTACCACTGGCGTTCAGTCTGATCCGGGTGGCGTTTTGCCGGCTCTGTTTCAGGATGGACTCGGGATAGGCCGCGCTGCGGTGCGAGGGATACAGTTGCAGATGGAAGCTCTGCGGGTACTGACGGAGCATGGCTTGCGTGCCTGGGCTCAGCCACTGGGCGAATTGCGCCATGTTGCCGGAGTCGATGCGCTGTAGCGGTTGCTCGGCGGCATAGGGATCGACCAGCGCTCCGCCTGAGGTCGATGGCTTGTATCCGCCGTCCCAGGCGGGGATGCTGCCGTCGGTATTGCCAGCACGTTCGGCGCCCATGGGCGTTAGTTGCTGGTCTAGCTGTGCCGCCTGTTCGGCCGAGACGGCACAGAAAGCGGGCATGCTGATCATCAGGCTTAGTGCCAGGAGTGTGTGGCGGGAGATTGGGCTATTAAGCATGGATAAGTCCTCAGAACTTGGCGCCAAGGGTGAATGAGATGAAGTCGCGGTCGGTCTGCGGATTGAAGTCGCCACCGAAGAAGTCGGTGTAACTGACGGCGGCGTTGTAGCGCTCCAGATAGTCGAAGTTCACGGCCAGTGTGACGGCCTGGCGGCCTTCGACGAATTGCGGAGCCGGAGAGGGGGCATAACCTTCGACGTCATAACGCCAGGCCAACGATGGGGTGACCACGGTGCCCGGCAGCAGGTCGTTGTAGGTCAGGTTGGCTCGGGCTGCATAGCCCCAGGACCAGGGCGTGGTATATCCCTCCCGTTGGCAGTAGTCCTGCTTCAACGCCGGGTTCTTGCAGGCAATGGCGGCACCTTCTACGCCGGAACCGTAGACGGCGTCGCGGCCATAGGCCAGGGTCTCGACCGGCTCCAGATCCGCCACGTGCACGGTGCCGACTTCGGCAATCAACAGCAGGTTATCTGCGCCCCAGATGTCGCTGAAAGTTTGCATGGCCGTCAGTTGCAGCTGGCTAACCGGTTTGCGCCGATAGCCCTGCACCTGTGTCCCATAGAGGCCGGCGGCTTTGGCCAGAATAGGGCCGCTTCCCGGGGCTTGAATGTCCAGGCCAAACAGTTCGTCGACGATGGGTGACTCGGTGTCGAGAAAGCCGCTGGCGTAGAGAAAGTCCTGACCGTTGATGGCGATCGGCTGGTTGGGCCTGTGGCTCAGCTCGCCGGACATAGAGATACCCCAGGGTCCTGAGGTGTTGAAACTGATGCCGTACAGCCGGATGTCTTCGGGGAAGGCCATCTGGTAGAGCGGCGCCTGGGCCAGCGGCTTGGCGTTGCTGCCACCATAGAGCGGGTTGTTGGTAACTCCGGGTAGGAAGAAGCCGCTGCCCGGACGCTTGGAATAGTCGGCGGTGATCGCATTGGTATAGGGCAGCCGGCTGTGATAGTTCATCACGTAGAAGGCAAGCTCGGTGCTGTTCAGCTCTTCGGCGAAGTAGTCCAGGCGCACCCCCCACTGCCCGGCATCTGCGGGGGTATCGTCGCTGATTCGCGGAATAACCATGTTGGCCCCGGCCGGCAGCAGCGGATTGACCAGCTGCATGTTCTCCTGTTGCGCTTCCGTTCGACCTGAAACGGCATACAGTGGGCCGCAGCCTGGCTGACTGGCATCCGACTGGGCGAAGAAGGTGCCGCAACCTGGCTGTACCGTGGCGCGCCATTCCAGTTGGTAAAAGGCGCTGGTCGAGAGATTCTCGCTGATGCCAAGCGACAGATTGAACAGGTTGACCGGAATCAGCGCTTCCTTGATCTCGACCCCGGGCGTGGTTAGGGCGTTGGCGTCGATCGGGTTGATCACATTGAGGCCGCCCTGGATGAAGGTGCTTTCCCCCCAGCTCAGGACCTGCTGACCGAGACGGAGATCCAGCGGCCGGTCATTGAGCTGGAATTCGCCCCAGACGTAGGCATCCATCAGTTCGGCGCCGGAAAACTTGGCCAGCGAATCGAAGCCCGAGTCGTCGAAGTCCTTGAAGCGGGCGTCGCCGTTTTCCAGCAGGTCGTCGTGCCAGAATTTGCCGCTGATCTGCAGCCCGAGGTTGTCCCGGCTAAGCGCCAGTTCGGTGGTACCTTTGACCACCCTTGATATGGTGTCTCCGGCTTTGAAGTTCATGCGCCCGTCGTTACCGTTGATGCCGGCGGCGCGTCCGTCATAGACAGTGGGCAGGAGATTCCTGTCTGGATCGCTGGTGCTGATGCTCATGCCAGTTGACAGGCTGGTGTCCCAGCGGCCGCTGATGCCGTTGTCGAGTTCGAAGGTAGCGGCGTGGCAGAGCGTGCTGTTGACGGCCAGCAGTGTAAACACAAGGGCGCCATGGCCTCTGCGTAATTGGTGCATGGTATGCCTCGGAAACTGTTTTTGTTGTTGTGAGTGCAAACGGTTGCCCCGCTTGCCGGGGGGCTTAAGATAGGCCGCGTAAGTCCCTTGTTTCTTGGCGCGCACAGCCGCGTTTTTGACAATTTCAGACAGGAATTCGGATGAGCAGTCCGCCCCACGAACTAGCCCATACGACCATTGCCACCTGGGCGCTGGCTATTCAGCGAGCGCTGCAGGGGTATGGCATCGAGGCGGTGCCGCTGATGCTGGAGGCCGGTATCGATCCCAGGGTGATTCGTGATCCAGAGCTGCGAGTTGCCGTGGTCAACATGTGGAAGCTCTGGCGGCTTTGTGTCGAACGGACCGGCGATGACTCTTTTGGTCTTCAGGTCGCTGCCAATCTCTATCCGACTCACCTCAATGCCCTGATCTTTGCGCTGCAGGCCAGCTCCACCCTGCGAGAGGCGCTCGATCGGCTGCAGCGCTATGTGCGGGTGGTCACTACCATCGCGGCAATCGAGGTGGTCGAGAGCCCTGTGGGGGTGGCATTGATACTGGGCTCTGATAGCTCCGGTTCGGCACAGCGGCCATTTTTCCCTGTTGATGCCTTCATGGGGGTGTTGTTCAGAACCTTTCGCGAGTTACTTGGAGCCAGTGCTGCCGAAGGGCTGCTCGAGGTTCGTTTGTGCCGTCCGGTACCTCACCGCTTAGAGGCTTTTGAACAGTTTTTCGGCGTGCCCGTGTACTTTGGCGCCGAGGCGAATGTCATGCTGATGGCTTCCGGCGTGCTGGATCGGGAGCTGCCGGCGGCCAACGCCATGATTGCTGGAATGAACGAGCAGTTGTTGCGCGATTATCTGGGGCGAATGCGCCACGAGCAGGTCAGCCTGCAAGTGCGCAAGGAGATCATCGCCTTGCTCAGTAGCGACAAGCTTGGGCTAGAGCACATTGCCGAGCGCCTGAACATGAGTGGCCGCAACCTGCATCGCAAGTTGGCCGAGGAGGGCACATCATTCAAAGAACTGCAGGATGAGATTCGACAGGACCTGGCGCTGCGCTATCTGGGCATGTCGGGGATGAGCCTGAACGAGATTGCATTCAATCTGGGTTTTATCGACCAGAGCAGCTTCAACCGTGCCTTCAAGCGCTGGACCGGTGGCAGTCCCGGACAGTACCGGCGCGCGCTCAGGGAGCGCCACTGAGTCAGCCGGGGCGAGAGGGCGCCCCGGCATGTTGGGCTCAGCTGCGCGCCTGGGGTTGGATGGGCGGAATGAACTGCTGCAGCGTCTTTGGATTGCGCGTCTTCTCATCGGGCAGATAGATGCGGTAGTTCAAACGGAACAACCCTTTATCAGGTGAAGGCAGCCAGTTGCTTTCGAGCCCGGTGGGGGGCTGGTGCTGGATATATAGCGTCAGTGAACCGTCCGGGTTGTAGGTCAGTCCCGGGGTCCGGTCACCGATGGAGTAGCGGTCGATGGCATTGTCCACCAGCTGGAAGTTGGTGCCGTACAGGGTGATGGACCAGAAACCCTTGTCCTGAAGCTGGGGCAGTGCATCACGCTCGAAGTGCAAGATGTAGCGCTGCTGGCCATCAAGCAACTGGCCGGTGCCATCTTCATAGGTGCTGAAGTACACCCCTTCTTCGCGGTCATGCACCATCAGACCTTCGAGCGCACCCTCTGCGCGGTTGATGAAGTGGAAGCCGTAGCTGCCCTCGTGCAGGTTGTTCCAGCGGGTCGGGTAGGGCGTGCCGCGGTACTTCACCTTCCAAGTCATCAGGTCCTGGCTGTCGGCCAGTGCACGCTTAAGGCCAGCCACCGTGGCCGGGTGCAGCCGGCTGGCATCGAAGGGCTTGCCAAGCTCGATGCCGATGCTCTGGAACATGGACACGGCAGCGCGCTGCTCCGAACGCGGTGGGTTCTCATTCAGCAGATCGACCATGCGCTCGAAGAGGGCCAGGTCGCCGCTGTATTCCTTGCGGGACATCTTCACGGTGGTCACCTTGCCAAAGCCATCGGGCTTGCCCCAATTGCTGAGCGAGGTGGTGTGCACCTGTTTCTGCAGTTCCAGCACGCGGGGCAGGTCCTGAGGATCTTCCTTGCTCACCCCGTAGCGCAGGGCGAGGGCGCCGGAGTTGGTCGACAGGCGCCGCAGTTCGACGCCTGTGGGTACTTCGCCCTGCCAGTCAGGGCCGGCGAACAGATAGTGACCGCCCTTGCCCTGGGTCGCCCGGGTGCCGATATAGGGCAGGTTCTCCAGATAGGCATCGGCGACCTGCACGCTCCAGTAGCGGTCCTGGACATCCGGCAGGCTGAGGATCACCGGATCATCCTTGAGCTCCAGCATGACGCCGCTGTAGATCGTGTCGTTGTTGGGTGTATAAGGCAGCTCATCCTGCGAGGTAGCCAGCTTGGTCATGTGGCCAATCTGGTTGATGGGGGCGCAGGGGCAGATCTGGCGCTCGGTGACGAATTTCAGCTTGCGCTCATTCAGTCGCAGCAGGCGTTCACGGTCGGTGATGGTCAGCGGCAGGCCCCAGACATAGGCCTGCAGCCCCAGTGAGTAGGCCCAGTTCTCCTGCGCACGTTCATCGCGCTGCCGGATTTCATCACGGCTGAGGCCGGCGTCGGGGTCTTTCTTCTGCAGGTCGGGGACGGCAAGGTACTGATACCCGGCGGTCAGAGCGGCGCCCACTAGAACCGTCGCCAAGAGTTTGAGTTTCATACGCATTCCCTGTTATTGAAAGTATCGGGAATACCACTCTAGGGTTGGTTGGCTGGTGGGTCTCAACTCTGGTTGCCAGTTTTTTGACCTGCGCAGACAAGCCTAAGCAAGCCACAGCGCCCAAGTCTCTCATCAAGGCAGCTGCATTGGTGAGGTTCGCGCAGCTGCAGGCTAACCGATTCAATCCTGAGCCAAGGGTCGCTTCAGACCTATTGCAACCAACTGCCATGGACGGAGACATTGTTCGGTGGCCGTCAGCTCCTGACCTTTTACGCTGCCTGCTACAGGCCGCTTTTGGCCGGTTGCAGCCCCTCACTAGGCAGCTGGACACTAGCTGGATATAAATTTCTACAAGGCTGAGGAGTCATGGCTCTGCCGAGCTACTGCCTATAGCGGTGGGACCTTGAAACTGCAGCAGGGCGCGGGTCAGTTCTACAGGTTTGCTGTGCACGGCTCTGAAGAGCTGCTCAGCGATTTCCAGCGTGGGTAGGTTGCAGTGACCTTCTTGCTGAAGTCGCGCCAGCAAGAAGGCCACGTAGTCCTTTCCCAGAAGGGGATAGGTCATGTTGACCGCGCCGTAAAACGCTTGGATTTGATCGGTGGTCATCTTTATGCACGCGGCCTGGTCGGAGCAGGCGCCTATGAGCATGAAATGTCCAGGCGTCTCCAGTCGAATGTTTATGGCGTCTCGAGCTGCCTTCAAGGCTTTCATCATCCCTTGTCCCTCCTGGGTGGATGCTGCTTCCTGTGCTTCATCGATAATCAAAACGATATCGGATTTGGCTCGATCGACCTGCGTCTTAAGTACCTCCGCGATCGTTGCTCCTCCTGGCATCCCCAGACCATTGATCACAATGTCGAGCTCGGATCCGAGAGCTTCGCTCTCCCTCTCGCTCAGGGCTTCTCGAATAGCCTCTTCAACCATGTCTTGGGAACTGCGCTGAGGCGCGCTGCATAGATCAACGTAAACAACCAGCGCTCCGCCTTTCTCCAGTGCTGGAGCTAAATCACGTATCAAGAAGGTGGTTTTTCCGGTTCCGTGAGGCCCAAACATGAACAGCCCAGAGCGCAGCCCCAGATCTAACACCGAGGGCTTCAGAAGCTGCTTGGCCAACTCTTGGGCCAACTTGGGGCGCCGGAAAATTTCAGTCATGACGTCACTATGAGGCATCAAGCTCAAGGGTAGAGCTCAACTGTCGTCCCTGGCCGGTATTGACTGGTTAGTCACCGAATTATGAATTTCCGCATAATTCCGCATAATTCATTTTTAGTTAGTTCTTATGCTGGGATTTTCCGCAAGCCTGGAGATTTGTTGCGACCAATGATGCTGTCTCGCATTTCTTGGTGAGCTTTCGCACCGGCCACAAACTAACGACCCCGACGGGCGCTGATTTCAACCGGTGCTCTGGTCCGGGCGGTTTCTGGCCAATAGTAATCTCTAGCGAAGGTCAGTTAATTGAAGAAAATTAGTGCAGAAAAATGTGCAGAATGATGTGGTAAAACCGCTGAACATACCGATCTGCAAGGCTTTGCCGATCATGCTAAATCTGCAAAAAAATCTGCATTCTGATGTGCATATCAATTGTCGAGCAGCATCTGGCTGTAAGTGGACGCATGCGGGGACAGCTGTTAGTCGAAGCGGATATCGCGGTCGCCACTGAACAGCAGCCCCCAGTTTCGATGAACGAGCTCTCGACAAGCGTTTAAGCCCCCCCCGAAGCACCGCTCGGACACCTTCGTCATCTGAGTTTCTGAGTCGTATCTAATTGGACCCCCACTCTGGTTGAGCAGCGCGCCATGCGCTCCAATTAGTAAGGCATGGCCTCCGACGACATCATGGGCTGAGACAGGTACCAGAGATGCACATGCAACAGCATCACCGGCCGCTACACGGGCCAGTCGATAGGCAATGCTTGGCATCGGAATGAAGCCAGCTGGTGCACACAACTCTGCATTCAGTTCGGGCTTGGTAGCTGCAGCTGTGCTCACTAGCACATGACAGCCAAGAGCCAAGCTGGCATGGGCAAGATGCGGAAGTACCTCTTGGCCGTTGCGAATAACGTTGCTGCATCCTTCCGCCCAGGAGATACAGTCGGGACCGCGATCTTCCGTGACCGGGGCATAGACCACTCCAAGCACGGGTATTGAGTTGCACAGCAGCCCGACGGAGACTGCAGATCCCTTCCGGCCAAGCAGGAAATCAGTCGTGCCGTCGTTGGGGTCAACCACCCAGCAGTACTCGTGACCTGTCAGGTGGGTGCCCGTCTCCTCACCCCAGAAATCACAGTCTAGTAGTGCCAGTAAGTCGGTACGCAGTACGCATTCGATCTCCGCATCGACCTCTGCCTTGTCCCCCTGGCCTCGGGGGCCTTTAGGGCGTTCCCACTCTGCGGCCAGCAACTTGCCTGCCGAAAGAACTATCTCTGTAACGGGCTTCAGCAAATGCGCGCAGGTCATGGGGCCTCAGGGGTATTGGGTGGGCAGGTTCGGCTGGATGGTCATTGCCGGGCACTGAGCGCCGCTACACTCGTTCAAGCAGCGGCCATCGATCATGGATCCAGGCAAGCTCAGCGGGCGCATCCGTAGTCACGATGTACACCCGTTTCTGCTCGCCTTCCCCGATGACCAAGCACTTCAGGGCCTGGCCATCCGGCACGTCAAACCAGTGCGATTGTCGGTTCTTGTCCCCTGGCTTGCCATCCTTTTCCATGAAGCGCTGCACCATTGCCAGCCCTTGCCGAGGTCGGTACTTGATCCAACCGCCGGCCTGCACAGTAATGAGCCTTGCCCAGCCACCAGGTGGACCTTCTCCAGGCTCTTCCTTGCGCCGGCCCCACTGAATCCAATCGAGCTGGCCGGAGCCTTCCAGAAGCACTGGTAGGGCCGACTTGGGGTTGGGGAAATAGATTTTCCAGACCTTCTCAGCCTCGCGGGCCTCAACACCTCCGCACATCGACTACCTCCTCGAGCTGCGCGCAGCTGCACATTCGGTGCTCGTCTTCCTGTTCTAGACTGCTCGCGCAGGACGCACATTCCCCAACCGGAAAAGGATTTCGCCATGGGATTTCTGACTGTCACTCGCCGCGAAGGCGAGACCATCCGCCTCACCATCGACCCCGGCGTCGACACCGAAAAACTACTCGCGCTGCTACTGCGCGATGGCATCACCATCCACATGCACCGAGGTCAGCGCGACGGGCATATCCGCGTGGGCATTGAGGCGCCAAAGCAGATCCAGATCAGCCGCGCTGAGTTGGTCGAGGACTGAGGCCGCCCATTCCACCTGTCGGCGCTCCTCTCGGTTCTGATTGACCAGCGTCGGATCATCTCAAATACTGTTTATCCATACAGTATAGTTTCAGGTGTTCCGATGCCATCTCTTTCCATACTCCCCCGAGCTGAGTACCTCCGTGAGCGCTTACTCACCGATGTGGCCGAAGGCCTACGCATTACTGGCTTCCAATCGCCTGCCGAAGACGAGAAGGAGTTCGGGCTGTCGCTCGACCTCCTCACCGAGATTGGCGCTCCCCACATGTGGACTCTGCAGGCGTTGGATATGTCCATGGTGGGGTTCGCCATCTTCCAAGGCGACAAGCTCTTCGTTAACCGAGCGGCTACCCATGTGGATGACCGTTTGGTCGTAGTCGACCTAGGTAGTGATGGCTATCAGGTGCGCTTGGTCATGAGAGATATGTTCGGCGGACGCTGGTTGAGGGCTGCCGAGTCGCACATACCGGATGTGCAACTCGATGGTGATGTGCCTATCGAGATCTTCGGTGTGGTGCGGTTCGTGCTCAGCCGGACCGCAGAATGAACACCTCTGGGCGTGTGTTCGCGCTGATCGACTGCAACTCCTTCTACTGCAGTTGCGAGCGCATCTGCCGGCCCGCGCTCAAGCGCCGGCCCGTGGTGGTGTTATCGAACAACGATGGGTGCGTTATCGCTCGTAGCGCCGAGGCCAAGGCCCTCGGCATCGGTATGGGCGCGGCCTACTACAAGGTGCGTGCCGAGATGCGCCGTCAGGGCGTGGTGGCCTGCTCGAGCAACTACACGCTGTACGCCGACATCAGCAATCGCGTGATGCGGATCATGGCCGACATGCTGCCCGGCATTGAGGTCTACTCGATCGACGAAGCCTGGGGAGACATGACCGGAGTACCCGACCTGGAAGGCCTCGGGCACCAGATTCGTAACCGCCTTGCACGCGAGATTGGCATGCCGGTTGGGGTGGGAATCAGCACCACGAAGACCCTGGCCAAGCTGGCGAACTGGGCGGCGAAGAAGTGGAAAGGCACCGGAGGCGTATTGGACCTTACCGACCCAAGCCGCCAGGAGAAGTTACTTCGCTTGGCGCCGGTCAGTGAGGTGTGGGGTGTTGGCCACCGCTCGGCGGCCGGGCTTTCAGCACTGAAAATCTCCACTGCCTGGGACCTGGCCCAGTTCGATATCAGCACGCTTCGGGACACGTTCGGGGTGACCATGGAGCGCACTGCACGCGAGCTGCGAGGAATCAGCTGCATTGGCCTCCACGAGGGACCACCGCCGAAGGAGGCCATCTGTTCGAGCAAGATGTTCGGTGAACGCCAATCAGAACTGCCGCCCATTCGCGAAGCATTGGCCGCCTACGTGAGCCGGGCCGCGGAAAAACTACGCAGCCAGTCCTCGCTGTGCAGCACCATCCAGGTTGGCCTGCAAACTCAGTTGGCCGACCCCAAGGGACCGCGCTACGCCAATGCGGTAACCCTGGCTCTGCCGGCAGCGACTGATGACACCCGCGAGATTCTGGCGGTCGCTCAGCGAGGACTGGGGCAGATCTACCGACCTGGATACCCATTCTCGAAGTGCTCCATCTTGCTGATGGACCTCAGCCAACGTGGGGAGCTGACACCGGACCTGTTCGCACCTATGCCTCGACCTGGTGCAGACCAGTTGATGGCGGCGATCGACCGAATCAACCTCAAGGAAGGACGTGGTGCAGTCCGCATAGGCCGGATTCCCGAGAAGCCCAAATGGGCCATGCGCCGCGAAATGCTGAGCCGGCGCTACACAACATGCTGGGATGAACTGATTGGCGTCCGAGGTTAGCGGATGGATCAGATGGAGCGGGCGTGGAGCTGAGGAAAGATCATTTCAGCGAAATGGATAGGGAGCGCTATCTCGACAGTAGACGCTCCTGGCAGACGGTTGATAAACCCGAACTCCGTCAGCCTGTGAGCTTCTTCCTTCGCTTTTTCTCCTAGGCCCAGCAAGTGCGTGAACGTTTCCAGCGGCATTGAGCCTTGCTCGAAAAGATCAGTAAGCACCTGGCCGCTTGATGCTTGAATTCCTGCATGCTGGTATTGAGGCGCGGCGATTGCGGCAGAAACACGTTTGCTCAACCGGGACGGCTCTATTGCTTCCAAGATGTACTGAATCTGGCTTTCGCACACATCGAGGAGAAACTCGATGAATCCGAAGAAATGCCGCCTGGAAAGCTGACCTCTTCCATCGTAATCCCCCTCTCGCGGTCTATCTGCAAGAGCTAGGTGTCGATAGTAGTCCTCCCGTTTGTAGGCCAGGCCGCGGCAAAGTGACCACGTCTCTGGCCGCAGTCCCAGGTAGGCCAGTTGAAGATGGGTAAGCATACGAGCCGCACGCCCATTTCCGTCTAGGAAGGGGTGTATCAACGCCAGCCGGTGGTGATTCGCTAGCACTGCGATAAAGCGCCTGCGAGGCTCCTGAATTCGCCCGTACTGGTTCTGCAGATGCTGCAGCAATGAAAGGGTCAAGGCGGCTGAAGGAGCAATGTGTTGGCCGACCTGTACCTGCTCATTGGTGTCTGCTCTAAGTCGCCCAGGGGCAGCTACTTCAGGTCCTCCAGCAAATAACTCGCGGTGGACTTGAGTAATCAGCTCAGGGGCAAAGATCTCTGAGAAAGAGTGGGCCGGCAGCAATGAAATTTCATGCTCAAGTTTTTGCTGTGCTCGCATATGCCGAACTGCCAGATCTGCAGGATCCATAGGCATGAGTTGGACATCGGCGAAATGCCCTTCGATCAGGTTCGAGTAGTAGGCGTTTGTAACGCATAGCAGCCCCGAAAGCCTCTTCGCGGTGACGACTGCAAGTCGCGAGGAAAGGAGCTGAGAGCGTTCGGATATCCGATCAGCAGCGGCCGTGATCGAACTGGGCAGTGGTTCAGGCAGAACCGGATCAAGGAAGTGCTTCGAGGTAATAATCATCTGAGGTTCGTAGCTCTGCGCTGTCGTTCACCCCACAGATGAAGTGCTAGATCCTATGAGGGCTTTACTACTGGCTCGGCAGGGCCCTGCGTGGGCGTGGCTACAGGACTGACAAACACGGTATGGATCTGGGCCGCATCTGCATTTCGTGCACGCTCATTTTCGAAAAGTGCTCTCTCATCGCTGAGGCGGTAGACCAGGCTGAACTGATCATCAAGGCCGACTTTGGCAATCTCGAGTAGCTCGTCCATCTGCCAACTGCCTGTTCCATTTAAGTGCCCAGGGCTGACCAACAGGACTCGTTCGATCTGGAGTTGGTGCCCTGTGCTTTCAGCGAGTTCGATCAAATCAGCTGCGTCGTAAACATGGAACGTTGTCGAGCGATGCCCGGAACCATCGAACTCAGTTAAGGCGACGTGAAACCAAGGATAGGTCGTGGGGTACTCAACGTAACGCCATGAGTGCCCTCCTTGGACTAGCGCGCCCATGGGGACTTCAGCGTGATCGAAAGTGAGGAACATGAGCTAATCCGGCAAATTGTCTCCTGCAGATTGTAGCGCTAAAGAATACAAAATTGCTTCATCGTTCCTTTTGCGGAGTCGGCAAATGGAACTGAAAGAAGCTTTCGGATTGGCACTACGGCAATTCCGAAACTCGAAAGGTCTGACCCAAGAGGATTTTTCACGCCTCAGTAGTCGGACTTATATGAGCACGCTTGAGAGGGGCCAGAAGATGCCCAAGCTCGATAAAGTCGACGATCTATCACGGATGATAGGCATTCATCCCGTGACACTTCTTGCGGGGTGTTACCTCAACCTTGATAACGAGCTAACCATGGATGAACTGCTTGATAGAGTCCGTGATGAACTGCAACACAGCTTGTTGGTCGCTCCGACCGAGGCGCCACCTAGTGCGTGAAAATGAGCCAGGAAATCAACCTTTCCTGTTGCGCATCTATTGCTCTGATCTAGGCAGATTTGGCCTCGGCAGGCCTGAAGAGAAACGACCACCAGAGCACTAACGAAAAAGTTAAGTTTTGAGGCCAAAATCGACCTTGAATCGGCCAAACCTAACTAAAAAAACCATTTAGACGCAGGATTCAAGGGAGGCGAGGAACTGAAGAGGCGGCAGACCAATAATCATGCGGCCTCCACCCAGAAAGGAAAACATGACTAAAAATCAATGAGGCAGAGAGATGTATTGAGCCATGGAGACGAGTGCCCGTGACGAAGGAAAAAGTGAGGCGAATCCCGCCGCCGTGGGCGGGTCGAACCGGACTGGCAAAGCTACCGTAATGCACCTGGCAGGGCAAACCGGGACGTCGATCCGATGCTGGCGCTTTGATGGCTCTCAAGGCATTCTTGGCCCGTTCAGGCGCTGGTTCGACCCAGCGCTCATTGCCATGCCACTTGGGACTCTCAACGTTTGGTCGATCGACTTCCATCAGCGTCAGCCCGCCTTGAAAGGCTTGCACGGGGAATCGCCACCGCGTGTGTGCGACTTCTGGTGCCACGACGCCTGCGCGTCCACTGGCAGCTGTTGCGTTATTCGGCGACGGCCCTCGGGGCGATTGAAGAGCGGATTCTGATCAGCGACTTCAGTGGTCGCCTGCAATTTCTCAACAGCCAGGCCGAGGCTATGTTCGGCCTGAATAGTCGAGAGGCGCCGCGTTATCGTTTGCAGGAGCTGCTGCCGACTCTGGATCCGCTGGCGTTCGATGCGGCCAATTCGACCGTTGACCTGTGCCTTGAGGCGGTGCGACTGCTCCAAGAGGGTGAAAGCCATCTCTTTTCGATCACGCGTCGGGCTTTGCGGCTGGCGGGTGAGGTGGAGCCGTCCGGCTTTGTCTGGGTCATGCGTGATATCACCCGTGAGCGGGCGGCGCAGGCCGCACTGGTTGAGCGTGAGCGCTTCTGGTCAGAGGTGCTGCGCGCGGTACCCGACACGCTTTACGTGCAGGATCTGGAGGCCGGCAAGTTGCTCTTCAGCAACAGCAATCTGGCCACCCGACTGGGCTACAGCGAAGGGGAGCGCGGCGAGGACAGCAATCTGTTCTGGCAGCGCATCAGCCACCCAGACGATCAGGAATATATCTGGAGGCTGCTGGCCCTGCGCGGTTCGATGATTGACGGCGTGGCTCAGGAGTCGTTGTTGCGCTGGCGCCACCGTGACGGCAAATGGCATTGGTTTAATGTGACGGAACAGGTCCTGACCCGTGATGACCAGGGGCGGGTGCGACGCTTGATCGGCGTGGCACGAGACGTTACCGCGAACATGGACCACAGCCACTCGCTGCGCGACAGCGAGCGCCGCTACCGGATGCTCGCTGGCAGCCTGCGCGATGTAATCTTCACCACCGACAGTTCGCTGCGTATTGATTACATCAGCCCTTCAATCCAGACCGTGCTTGGCTACAGCCCGGAGTGGGCGGCACGTCATGGGCTGGAGCGGGTAGTGACCAAGCCGCGTCAGGCGGCGCGCTTCTATGATCTGATGCGGCGGGTGCGCGATGCGTCGGCCAGCCCGGCTGAACTGGCCAAGCTGGGGCAGGATTTACAGACGCAAACGCTATATTTCGATTGCCTCGCGGCTGATGGCCGGCCCGTAGCGATCGAACTGCGGATCATGCTGATTTCCGACGAGAGCAACCGGTTCGATGGGACCCTGTGCATCGGCCGGGATGTCAGCGAACAGCGTCAGGCCGATACGGCATTGCGCCGCGCCGCAACCGTATTCGACCATTCCACCGCGGCCATCGTTGTCACCGATCCCGCGGGCAAGATCGCTCAGGTCAATGCGGCGTTCGTCCGGATCACCGGCTTCAGCGGCGACGAGGTAAAAGGCGAGTTGCCAATGGTGCTCAGCGCCGATAGGCAGCAGGCCAACCAGATGGATTACGTGCACAGCCAGGTCCTCCAGACCGGTAGCTGGGAAGGGGAGTTCTGGCTCAAGCGCAAGGGTGGCGAGACTTACCCCTGCTGGATCGGCATTACCGCCGTTCGCGATGATGAGAATGAGCTGGTCAGCTATGTCTGTTTTTTCAGCGACATGAGCGAGCGCAAAGCCAGCGAAAAGCGGATCCACCGCCTTGCCTATTACGACGGGCTGACTCAGCTGCCCAATCGCACCCTGTTTCAGGACCGTTTGCACAGCAGCCTTCAATTGGCCGCCCGGCGCCGTGGCTGGGTCGTGCTGATGTTTCTCGATCTGGATCGCTTCAAGCCGATCAACGACTCGCTCGGCCATGCCGCCGGTGACCGCATGCTCAAGGATGTCGCGGTCCGTCTGGCCTCTTGTGTGGATGAAGACGATACCGTGGCGCGCATGGGCGGCGATGAGTTCACTTTTCTGCTGCACCCTGGCGGAGATCGCGATGAAGCACTGAGCAGGGCCATTCACGTGGCTGAACGAATCCTGGCCAGTCTCGCCGACCCCTTCGTGCTCTCTGGCCGCGAGTTCTTTGTCACTGCGAGTATTGGCATCGCCCTGAGCCCACAGGACGGCAACGACATCAGTCAGCTGATGAAGAATGCCGATACCGCGATGTACCACGCCAAAGAACGAGGCAAAAACAACTTCCAGTTTTACCAGGCCGAGATGAATGCCAGCGCACTGGAACGTCTGGAGCTGGAAAGCGATCTGCGCCACGCCCTCGAACAGCAACAGTTCGTGCTGCACTACCAGCCACAGTACCTTGCCGACGGCCACACGCTGACTGGCGTCGAAGCGTTGCTGCGCTGGCAGCACCCATCCCGAGGGCTGGTGCCGCCCGGTGAGTTCATCCCTGCGCTGGAAGAGCTGGGGCTGATTGTCGAGGTAGGCGACTGGGTCATCGACGAAGCCTGTCGGCAGATCGGCAGCTGGGAGCGGCAGGGCGTGGTGGTGCCAAAGGTGTCGGTGAACCTTTCGGCCCGCCAGTTTGCCGATGGTCAGCTGGGCCAGCGCATCGCCGGAATCCTCGCGGCTAGCGGAATTGAACCGAGCCGACTGGAGCTGGAGCTGACCGAAAGCATACTGATGCAGGATGTCGGCGGCGCGCTGCGGATGCTCGATGCGCTCAAGCAGCTCGGCCCATCGATTGCCATTGACGATTTCGGCACTGGTTACTCTTCATTGAATTACCTCAAGCAATTCCCGATCGATGTGCTGAAAATCGACCGCAGCTTCGTCGACGGTCTACCCGAGGGCGAGCAGGACGGGCAGATAGCCCGAGCGATCATTGCCATGGCCCACAGTCTCGGGCTGTCGGTGATTGCCGAGGGCGTCGAAAATCAGGCCCAGCTGGATTTTCTTCGCGACCATGGCTGTGACGAAGTACAGGGCTTCTATTTGGGGCGGCCAGTTTCAGCGGCGATGTTGAAAGAATCGGTTTCAAACTGCCGGCTGCAGGCTGCCTGTGGTCAGCTCGAACCAAGGCCCGTGTTGTAGCGGTGCGGCGAGCCGCAACTTCGATTTGCTTGCAGCTTGTCTCATGTTGCAGATGACCACGGCTCATACCCGCACCTCGGTGGATAGGGTAGAATCCGCGCCTCTTTATTACCGCCAGCTGATTCTCA
>Ga0208645_1000477_pt1 | contig 42680 bp, 30 predicted proteins | sample VirMetDEL_Sep_01_FD_184519 | JGI IMG/M metagenome (GOLD analysis project Ga0208645, IMG submission 184519) | Aqueous microbial communities from the Delaware River and Bay under freshwater to marine salinity gradient to study organic matter... | ecosystem: Environmental > Aquatic > Marine >... | reverse complement strand
GGCGGCAGCGAGTACCAGCGCCGCACCGGTAATCTCGAACATGCCGAACGGCGCGAGGCCCGCCTTACGCGCCACGCCATCGACGAGAATATTGGTCGAGGTGCCGATCATCGTCAGCGTGCCGCCAAGGATCGTGGCGTAGGAAAGCGGAATCAGCAGCTTTGAAGGCGTGGTGCCAGCCCGCGTAGCCAGCGATATCGCCACTGGAGTCAGAATCGCCACCACCGGCGTGTTGTTGAGAAAGGCCGAAATGACCAGCGCAGTAATTGTCAGCCCGCCGAGCACACGGGTCGGGCTGGTGCCGACCAGTCCGCCCAACCAGTTGCCCAGCGCATCGATGCAGCCGGTGCGCTCCAGCGCGGCGGATATCACGAACATGCAGGCAATGGTGACGGGCGCCGAGTTGGACAACACCCCAAGCACTTCCGCGGGGGTCAGCAGCTGGCTGGCGATCAACACCGCCACCGCAATCGCCACCACAATATCCGGACTCCAGGTCTCTCGCACGAAAGACACCAGCACCCAGAGCAGCAAAGCGCAGACGAACAGCAGCGGCAGTGAATCGGAGAGCATGAACGTCCTTAACGTGGCGTAACGACTGACCACTTACAGCGGCCTCGCGCGAACGATAGGGGTGAGCTCTTAGAGAGTCTAGGAACGTTTGTTCAGGTTTATATGCGATTCGGCTATTTGAATGGCTGATCGTACCGCCGTCTCACATGAGGCATTTGCAACGGACGGCGGCTGACAAACGAAAAAGCCGCGCAGTGCGCGGCTTTAAAGGTGCTGGGCCCACACGGACTCGAACCGTGGACCAGAGGATTATGAGTTGCCTAGAAACGCTGCAAGCCCAGTGAAATCGTGAGCAGCATAGCGCAGGTACAGTAGTTTGGTTACTGGTGTTGAGCGTAAATTGGCGAAACGGGCAAAAGCTGAGCGCTGTACCGTTATCGTACCGTGCCAAATTTGCGTTACGTTTGCCGTCTCTCCAACTGCTTACGTAGACGTCAAGCTAGTGGTGTTAGAAAGTGTATCAGTGCCCGAACAGCTTGGGAGGACACTAATCTCTCAGCTGTTAATAGTCCTCCCTGGTCAACGATTACACTCATCGAAGATCCTGGTTTGGATCGTTGGCCCATTAGGCTTAATGCTGCTTTCGTTCTTTTCGCTTGTTCAGCTGTTGCACGCTTTCTGTCCGGGTTTACGATATCCCATTGAAAGTGTGTATCCACGGCTGCTAAAAACGGTACTAAATCGATACACTCTTCGATGAGATTTTCCAATGTGCCGCTGTCATGAGCCGAGTGTTTCCATATGTAAGCATAGATATTTTTATTAGTGCCTTGTGAGTAGCCATCTGTGTTGTTTGTTCTCTGCCATTCATCTGTTATCCAGGGCACCTCAGAGATAGACGAAAAATCCGATGAGATTTGTGCTAGTGCGCGTTGAGATCCAATGCTGTCAGCGTCTGCCATGAATAGGAAGTTTATTTCTGTTGCCTTAGAGTTTCCTGAAAAAGCTTGGCCGGAACGGTGCAGTACTAATAGTCTTTCGAGGAATGGCGTGACCGAGGCTTTTCTGTTGGAACCACCATAATTGAAGATCAATAACAGCTTGTTATCCTTCTTAAGGACATGATCGGGGAGGAAAAATTTTCTGGCCATGTCAAGTCGAAGGTCATCTGCGACATGATCTTGAACGCTTTTTCTGAAAATTGCGTTAAACGGATAGGGGAACTCAGAAAAGCAAAGTGTTTTGCGTTGGTAATTAAATATTTTCTCGAATGTTAACCTTGTAAAAGCCGCGTCATGTGGCCCTTCGCAGAAAATAAGAAGCGCTTGCATGTCTGCCATCAAGTCGCCTCCCTCAAGTCAACGTCGCCCGCATCGAGGAGACTTTTGAACTCAGGGCCGGAGAACTGTCTGGCAGTAATATTGCTATCTTGCATTACCAAAGCGTGATAGGTCATATCATCAAAGGCCGTAATGCCATCCGCAAAAGCATCTATGCATTCTTTGCTATGGCTTGTTATGAAAACTTGTACATTGAAGCTGTCCGCCATACTGTGTATGAATTTGGCGAATGGTCCTATAAGCTGCGTGTGGATGGCATTTTCAAATTCATCTATCAGTAGTATGCCGTTTTGTGCTGATGCGAACAGGAGCGATAAGAAAAACATACGCTGCAGCCCTTCGCCGTAAGCTGATAGGTCTGTGCTCTGCTCAAATCTTTCATCGCTTACTAAAAAGCGTTGTCTCTCATCGGTTAAGCGTATGTCTTGTAGTGATGGAAGAATATGCGCTTTCAAGAACGAAAAAATCGTCGGGAGAGCTTTTGCTTGTGTACTTCTGTGGTAATAATTTGCGTAACGATGCGGCTCATTTAGAAAAAATGGGCTAGTAAAAATTACGGGGCATAAGTGCTTTATGCCATCGCCATGAGTTTCTCTTTCTCGGCCTTTGTACATGCGGGTGCATGAAAGGTTTCTATGGTTATTATATTTCGCATCGATTTCAATGGAAGATAAGTATCTGGATTTATCAATTGCGGCGTCCTCTTCTAGGCGCGCTTTGATGTCTGTACAGGTTGCTGCGTTGTCAAATTTGCCGCTAATGATGTACTCATCGTTATTGATTTGTTCTAGGATCCACTCTGGGTCTACTTGGTCCGCAGAAAATTTACCGCGACGTCTCATGACTTCTAGTAGGCCATCAAAGTCATTTTGTTTTGCTAGAAGATAGATTGCTTCGAGTAAGGTGGTTTTGCCTGAGTTATTTAGTCCGGCAAACACATTGATTTTGGAAAGTTTATTGACCTTTAAAGACCTTAATTTTTTGTAGGAGTCCACAAATATGCTTTCGAGATGTTGATCAAGGCGGTCATGAAATACAGATTTTTGATCAACGCCGACAAGGCTTGTTGCGCTTACTGCTCGCGTTCTATTGATAATGCTTAGAAGCTTTCCTTGCGCATGCTCAAGTTCAGATAGGTTGTTTGGGCGAATTGCTAGTTGACTGAGAGTGTCTATGTCAACGCTTAAGGATTTTACCGCTGCTTCTTGACGTTCTTTAAATACTAAATCGCTTGCTCTGTACGCCGAATTCAAATCCCTTGTGACTTTTAGCTGGTCCAGTGCTTTAGAGTCGGAGATTATTTTAGCTAACAGATCAATGTCGTCGCGCTTGTTGATTGCGGGGTCTAAGTATCTCTCGGCCAGGCCTACTTCGCCGTCATCGTCTGCATCTTCTGCGGGCTCACGAGAGAGAAGCGAAAAGAATAGTTCTCTATTCTTAGGGTTGGTCGCTGACGCTGTATCTTCATTCCATCCCAGCCACTCTTTTAGTGCTTGGCTTCTAACTGCTTGTCTAAAAATAGGAAAGCGTGTTTCATTAAATTGGTCGCCGTAGTCCGACGCTCTATATTGGGCGACAAGGGAGAGCGCGCGAAGGCTTCTTCTTAACTCAACCTTGGAAATGCCTATTCGTTTGCATATTTCATCTTCACTTATTTTATAAGTTGAGTTCATTTTCTCTAAGAGCTTGGCTTGATTCCATTCGCCCCATTTTTTATTCCCGCTGATATGCTTTAGAGCCATTAGAGTCAAGTGATGCATTTCGTCCGCGTCATTGTAAATGACTACAGGGATTTGACTAAAAATTTCCGGGTCCAATTTGCCGATGTCGGCACCCTTGTTTTCTCGCTCGTGATGTAGGACCTTAAGAGCCGCTACTCTCCTATTTCCTTCAACAACAATATATCCACCATCCGCCAATGCTCTTACTTGAATCTGATCGACGGGCAAATAGCCGTTGGCTTTAAAGCTGTCTATAAGGTCTTGTATGTGCTGGTTCCGGTCGCCGGTTAGAAGCCGCAAAGTGCGCTGGGCTACTATCTTGTCTTTTGCTTGCTCGTCGGGTACGTCTATCTGCTCTTCTTCGTGGATAAGGCGATAGTTGTTTGGGTCAAGATATAAGTTCCGGATGCTAAAGCGTCTTGTGCTTGAGAGCGCTTGCCCCGTCTCTTTTATGTCTTCTGCGTCGCTCATATTTTTTTCCGAGTTAAAAAGTTTGATATGGCAAAACTATGTGGTTTCGTGAATATGATTGGTTTAACCATGGTCTGTATGCGACCAGCTACCGCTGAGGTTGTCGAGTCTATTACTCTTAGTATGACCGTTGTCCATCACTGAGTACTATATGGATAGGCTACGTTTTTAGCTGGTCAGCAGCTCAAAGCCTCTGCATGGTTCGACACGAGGGGGCCGAGCATCCTCCATAAACTGCGGCCTTGCTTTCACCCGCTTTTTTCACTGTGCGTATCAGCAGCGCGCTGCCACATTTCGACATCTCACGGTGGGTGGCGAGAGTTGGGGCGCGGCCGGTTTGCAGGGCGTGCAGCATGGCGTCGACTTCAGCTTCGCTGAATGCCGGCTTCTGGAATGACTTGATATAGCGGATAAAGCCGATGCCGTGGGTCACGTTGGCCGGCACTTCTGTTTTGAAGGTACTGCCGCCGACAAAGGTGATGACCGAGTGCAGGTGCTCGGGGCCAACGCCAAGCGTGGCTTCCAGGGCTTTGAGGTGCTTGTAGTTCTGCCGCAGCGGGTTCTGGAGTTTGAATGTGCGTTTGTGGAGCTTCTGCGTCCACTGCGCCTGCTTCTCGCTGCCGAAGATCCAGCCGTTCATGTTCTTCGTTGCCAGCACGAAGACGCCGTAGGGCGAAAGGAATACATGGTCGATCTGCGTAGTTCCGTCAGGCGTGTTCAGCGTGACATTGTGCAGACGGCGGTAGGTTTGTTTGTCCAGCTGCCAATGAGCGAACAGCCGCACCAGGAGTTCACCAATATGACCCTTGGCCCAGGGCGACTTTGAGCAGGCCGATCAGCAGTGCAGCTGGGATGAACCAAGCCAACATGCCCCAGACCTGCGCGATGACGGGAGTGAAGTCCATTTCTCTGCCTCGATTAATCCAGCAATTTGCCGGATCTTACCGAAAGCGAGTGTAGTTGAACGCACCTTTATTTCTGTTGATCTAGAGCCATTTCGATGCGCTGCCATTCGGGCTTGAGGCGGTAGCGGAGATAGGCGACGAGGGCTCTGTCTCGGAGGCGCCTGAGTGAAGAGGACCTTCGCTCTCCATGGATAAGGTCGATCGTTCCAGCAAGCCAGGCGGAGTCGAACGCTGTCCAAATAGGAGGAATGACCGCCTGTAGGTTCGAGTAGCAGGCAGGCGCGACGTCTACGAAGAAGGCCGTCTCGATGGTTGAGAGTTCGTAGTCTTTTAGGCTTGCAGCCATGCTGACGTAGTCGACGGCGTTATCTACAAATGCGTCAGAAAGGGCTTCCCAAAGCCTGACCTGCTCCTCCCTCGTCAAAACACTTCCCACTGTGAGTCCTCAAGTTCGTCATTCAACGTTTTCTCCCCGAGGCAGCAGGCCGCCTGTACAGATCGATTTGATTTGACGGGGTGGCTGGCCAGTCAGCAGACCTCAAATTCATCACAGTGCGCTGCTCAGGAAGTGCATTAGGGTCAACCGGGATTGGCAGCCTAAGCCAGCCTTGCACCCTGTCATCCGCAATATGCCAGCGACCTTCATGGTAGGAGAGGGGGATAGTTTCTCTGGAGCTACCGAAGGGCCCTGGGTTCTGCTGGGCAATTTGAAGCGTGTTGGTGCCTACACTGGCAATAATCGCAACGTGCCCATAGCGATTGAGCAGCGATGGGGCGAACACCAGCAGATCGTCTGCCTGCGGCGGCATGATGCTGCCATTGGTGAACTGCAACATGGCTCGCTTGGCGTTCATGCCGCCATCACTGACGTTTGGATCAAAGAAGTCTCTGGCATGCCCGTAGGTGTCCGGCATGCGGTGGCCGTGGCGTTCGAAGTAGTAGCGTTTGACGAACTCAACGCATTGATAGCGAAGCCCGAGGTTGTATCCGTCCTGAATCAGGTTACGGCCTTGCACCGTGTTGACCCCACCGTTGTAGTAGATGGCTACGCCGTTTAGCTCATCGAGTTGCTCGCCTACGACATGCTGGGGGTTGGGGTTGATGCGGGTTACTGCGGCATAAACTGCCAGCACGGCCAGCGGCAGTAGCGCACCGGCCGCGAGTAAGGTGCGAAAACGTTTTCTCATATCAAGACTCGCTGACGCCAGATTGGCTCGGCACTGTGGCTCAGCGTGCTTTACGCTCGAACTCGTCTATTTCGGCGAAGGCTTTACGGTGCTCGGCTTGCGAGGCGTAATCGCCAATGATTTCCGTGACGGCCTTCCCGGTGAGGTTGTCGCCCGTTTGAGCATCGCGAGAAAAGGTGACTGCAAAACGCCTACCGGCTAGATCCAGGTAGAGGTAGTAATAGTCTTCCGGCTTGTTCGGCTCAGCAAATGCGCTGTAGGCGTAGCGGATGCGATGGCCAAGCTCTGGAGGGTCAAGAACGAACGCCTCGGTATCTACTCTTTCGAGATGGCTGGCATCGAATGCCTCCGCTGCGGCATATGGGAGTTCGCTTAGCTGCTCGCGGGTGAATGGCTTGGGCTGGCTACGCAGCATGGTGACATTGCTGGCGCCTCCGTCGGCTTCAATGTTTCGCGTTTTGTACATGCCGCGAGTAAGCCACTGGCTCGCATCGAACATTTCTTCGATTTCAAAGCCCCCGTAGTACATCATCATTTTCTTAGGCATCTCGCCCTCCTTGGCATTCAGATTAGGCGCAGCGGCTAGGTTGACGGCGATAGCGGCGCACCATAGAAGCGTTTTGATGCCGGTTTTCATAGTGGCTTGAATTCCAGCAACCTAGCCGGCACGCCAGTCGGCGAATCTCCAGCCCGAACAGGGCGAACCGCACCCTCAGCGTCCAACGGATATCCTATGGATTGCTCGTATTCGTCTCGACTATTGGCATGCCGTACGAGGGCTTGGTCGTCGGCGCTGGCGATCTTTTGTGGCGGTCGTGGCGAAGACTCGTTAGGTAGGGCTGCGATGGGGTTGTTGCTAGCCTGACGATGAGCTTCCAGGCGTTTTTGATAGTGACTCAGCTGGCGCCTGTACACCTTCATAGCGTTCGCGTCCGCTTGGACTCTATTACGGGCGCTTGTCAGTGCAGACCGGTCTTCGGAGCTTCCATAGGTCTGATCGTAATTGCTGCGCCGCGCAAACGCCGAGACCGGGGTTTGGGCAGTGTTAGCTATAAGCTGCGCCAGGCTCTGTTCGTAGAGCGGGTCTTCGCCTTCACTCACGTACACGTCGGCATCAATGCCGAGGCCGGTCCTGCACGCATAGGAGTAGATCTTGCCCCTCAGATCAAACGCTTCCGGATTGAGCATCTGAGCCTGGGCGTCGCGCATGCGGTAGCTGTCGGCCTTGGCTAACTCGTAGCCAAATTCGATGGTCCCTACCAAGCCATGGGCGAACAGGTCGAGCTGCTTTATTTCTCGTTTTTCAGCGATGCGTGAGTTGATGAAGTCGAGAAGGTGGGCAATTGAGTCGAGCTCCTGATATTTGGCCTTGTAACGGCTCTCGACCACGTCCTTCACCGCATCGAGTAGAGGGCGTTCGTAGTCTTCGGTGAAGATCAGGAAGATGCGTTGGGTGTTGTCGTCTGCACTTGCTTCTGGGTAGAGGCGGACCTGGCGGATGCCTTGGTTGATAAAGCGCATCTTGTTGCCTTTTTGCCCGCGCAATCTTTCCATCATCGTCATATGCGATGCGCCGACTACGGTAATGCAGTCTCGCTGCAGAGCAATAGGGATTTGCTGAATCGCATGCTGCGCGCTCGTCTTCCCTGTGTGTGGTGTTGTCATTGCATCTGTCCTTAGAAGCTAATGCCCCGTTGCTTGAGGTGCTTGGCCGCATCCCGTCCCCACCGAACGATTACGGCTTGTGGGTCTTTGGTAAATACTCGCTCGGTATTGCCATAGGGGTTGGTGTACCCGACGAAACGCTGGCCATCGGCACACTCCACACAATAAAGCGCGTCCTCAACGGGCTGGCCGGTATTACTGTCGATCAGTTGATACTGCTCGCTGTGCCTGGGTAAAACCTCAGGTGCGGTGAAGGGTGCACTGCCCGATTGAGTTCCGATCACTACGTCGCCGGAGCCTGTAATGATGATTCCGCCATGAGCGGTGGCGCTGCCCAGAAAGGCGATGGGCTGGCCATTTATCAAGATGCTACTGATACCTTCGGCAACCGCATCTCGACAGGCCGTACTGTCCCCGACCCTGAGCGTCGGCAGCCCATTGATCAACACATTAGGAGAGCCGCTGGTGGTGGCGTTGGTGCCGTGCCCGGTTTTTGGACAGGCATTTAGATCGGTAAGTCGAGCGGCGGGTTTGGCCATGGTTGAACGTCCTTGTGCATGGGGCGTGCATTCTCGGCGGTATTGGCGACTCTCGATGTGGTCGAGGTCACTCTTCAAAGCGTTGGCATCCGGCGGGTGTGCTCGCACCCTGCCAAGGTATCGATCTATGCCTTTTCATTCGGAGGCCCTGTTCGTGAGCCGATTAGCGAGCACATTCAACTCATCGCGTGAGCCGAATAACGGTAGAGATTCAGCTCGCTGCCTAACTCCAGCCGGCTGCTTGTTTCGAGTGAACTTGATCAGCGCGGCCTTTTTATGGCGTTCAGCGCTTGTTGAGGATGCCTTCAGCCTTAGCCAGCTTGACGACATGGTCTGTCGCTCCAGCAGCCGAACCAGTGCTGAGACACTCATATCGCCCTTGGCCAGTGTTTCCATGCGCGCCACCGTGGAACGCAATACGCCTGCACGGCGGGCTGGCGCCGGCTGACTCAGCTCGAATCAATGCGCGCCCCGTTTCAGCATTTTTGGAGACGCCAGAGCGATCAACGCTCAACGATGCCGAGCGCGTTCAAAGCGTTACAGGCGAACCGGTGCTGCACTTGTACTTCGAGCGTATAGGGCTGGCGATGCAGCTTTGCCATCAAGCAATAAAAAGCCGCGCATTGCGCGGCTTTAGAAGTGGTGGGCCCACACGGACTCGAACCGTGGACCAAAGGATTATGAGTCACGATTATGTGAAACCTCATGAACAGCTATGAAAGAATAAATCAATGTATATCAAGTAGTTAAATAGGATTTGACGTTTCATGAAGCCTTGTGAAAAGCCATTGATTTTCGCGCTAGTGTTGAGCATTGTGTTGAGCAAATCCTATTGTCCTTGGACTCTAAAATGGCACAGACACTCACGGACACTCAGGCGAGGAGCTGGGCTAGAACCGGGTTGCTGAAAGACGGCGACGAAAGGGGCGCGCCAGCTGTTCCAAGACGTACATTCTCGGAAAATCTTGGGCGCGGTGCGGGTTCGATGCTGTTGGAGCGTCGTACTTCCGGTGTCATAGAGGTCTATCTGCTACTGCGGCGCGATGGCAAGCAGCAGCGCCGCAAGCTCGGTGCATACGATGAACTCAACGAATATGGGCAGCGTTGTGGATTGGCGTACTGGAGAAGAGAGGCGGTCAGCGTAGCGGCAGAGCTGCGCCAGTTCAGCACCCTCGAAGCGTATGACGAACACCAGCGGCGAACTTCGTTGGAAAAAGAGCTGGCGGCGGCTGAGGAAGCGCGGCAAGGAACCTTCGGGCAACTGCTGAGCGATTATGTCGACAACATGGAGCGTATGGGTCGCTCCAGCTTTAAAGAAGTGCGGGGGGCGCTTAAACTCAATGTAATTACACCGTTTCCTGCGCTGTGTGTAAGACGAGCAAAGGATATAACACCGCCAGATATTGCCGAGATTGTGCGCCATTGCCTGCAGCGGCCTGTTGCCTCCAAAGGCCGCGGTACTCGCCTTACTAAAGCGAACGCCACTATTGGCAAAAAACGACAAGCTGATAAATTGCGAGCATATTTACAGGCGGCCTTTTCGTTCGGACTGGAAAACGATTTAAATCCGCTGCGTGTAGGCAATACGCTATACGGACTGACTCTTAATCCGGCGCGAGATGTGCCGGTTATCCAGGGGGCGAACCGAGCGAACACTTGGGTTCTAACGAAGGATGAGCTACGTGCAGTCGTGCTGACTCTAGATGAAATGCCGGGGCGTCATCAGGCAATAGGCAAAGCGATGTTGTACTTAGCTGGCCAGCGAGTCGAGATGCTTTGCCGCGTAACTTGGGCTGATCTCTTCGACGATGGCGAGTATGGCCCAGTAATGCGGCTTATTGATCGAAAGGGCGGGCATGATACTCCGGAGCGCGAACATCTGTTGCCGATGACCCCCAGGCTCAGCGAAATCATGGCCCCTTTGTTGGAACTTGAGGCTCAGGGTAAAGCGCCCGGTCCTTTCTCGTTAAAGGGCAGCGCCAACATGAGCCCAAGTACAGCGCTTAATATTTTCACTGAGCTTGGAGCCCGCCTCGCCGCCGAGGGTAAGTCACGTCGGTTCACATGGCGAAACTTGCGCGCGACTGTTGAAACGCAACTCGCTGCGATGGGCGTCACACAAGAGCGCCGAGCTTGGCTGCTGTCGCATGGCCGGAATGGCGTACAGGCGAAACACTACGACCGCTATTCATATTTGAGCGAAAAACGGCAGGATCTAGACCGGTGGGCGTACTTTCTAGACGGGCTTGCAGGTGGTGATCAGCCGAAAGCTGTCAATGTGGTGCAGTTGCGAGGCTAGATGCAAAGGGCCGTTGCATGAGCAGCGAGCCCCGCTGCTCATGTCTCTCAGCTTCGACATCAGCCAAAATCTTACGGCCCGCACCGAAGACGCCGATCGTTTCCACGTTCACCTTCCGCCGTGGAAAGCGCCACTTTCCAGCGTCACTTCTGAGAGTGGAAAGAGATAGGTGGAAAGAGAAATCGAGTTAGGTGGAAATTCCGGCCACTTCGCGGAAGGTGGAAAGACCGCAAACCCAGCAACCATGCGGGTTCCAGCGACTTTCCACCCTCACTTTCCACCGTGGAAAGAGGTCGGTGGAAAGAGAAATTGAGTTAGGTGGAAATTCCGGCCACTTCGCGGAAGGTGGAAAGACCGCAAACCCAGCAACCACGCGGGCTCCAGCGACTTTCCACCCTCACTTTCCACCGTGGAAAGAGGTCGGTGGAAAGAGAAATTGAGTTAGGTGGAAATTCCGGCCACTTCGCGGAAGGTGGAAAGACCGCAAACCCAGCAACCACGCGGGTTCCAGCGACTTTCCACCCTCACTGCGCGGAAGGTTAGAAGTTCTAAAGAACTCAAAAAAAAGGCGGTTGATTCCTTATAGATATATTACGAGATGAGATTTTGAGGGTTGAGGCAGGAATCTGTGTCGCGTAGCGGATGAGAGCGATCCCACAGGTCGAGGGATCATGGTTACGGGGCTGGCGTAGGGGTGAGCGTGAAAGTGGCAGTATACCGGGACGCTGAGCTCGCTGGAGGCTCTGGGTGCGACGAAAGTTGTCCGCCCCTGCTGGGGTGGCGGTTTAAGATTTCCGTGCTCCCTGGGCCGTTTGCGGGGCTTTCTGGGGGTGTTATGTTTTGACGGCCCCGGCCTCGGCTGTACAAAGCCGAGGTGATCCACCGGCGGTCATGGCAAAGCCGCGAGGCAGTGGATCTGGTAACGCTGGAGTGGGCGGGCCGGTTCAACCACCGACGGTTGCTGGAGCCCATCGGGAACATACCGCCGGCGTAAGCCGATGCGATCTACTATCGACGTCTTGCCGAGTCTGCCCAGGCGATGTGACTCGCACTCAAGAGCCACCGGAACTGCGGGGCGGTTCAGTTTTGGTTCTTTGGTCGTTTGAATTCGTAATCAATAAACCAGAAATAAAACTTGTATCCTGCCCATACTGCCAGCCCTAATGCGATGAAATGTGGCCAGGGGAATAATGCTTTTAGGCCCGCCATTGTTATAAGTTTCATGAGTAGTAGGCCAGTTAGAACGCTCAGGATAATTACGAGTCCTAGCCCTAGTAAAGCGAACGCTTGTTCTCCAAGCGTTCGGTTTAGGCCGTGCCAGTTTTGGCTAAGGCAAAAGGGGCAGTGATTCCCTGAAGGCTGTCCGTATCGGTATTGAGTACGGGGTATCATTTACATTTTGCAGTTATGGCAAGTTACTGTAGCGTGGCGCATGTGGTTCTCGGTAGTCTGGGGTTATGGATGGCTAGTTATTGTTTGGCGGCTGTCATATGTCTAAGCATTGATTTTCAGTCTAAGTGCTCACTTACCTATAAAATAATTCCCTCGTGAGCATTGGGACTACTTTCCAATATTAATGTGAAATTCTTGATGGGGTGAGGATGCCATCACGGAAAGTATGTGATGACTACACGAAATCCCTACTGTCTGTATTGCCCGCTTTAACGTCAGGGCACTCGCCAAGGCCAGCACCTCTCCATGGCAATGGGTATCTACAGCTTTCCCCACCTCTGAGCCCAATTACCTGCAACAGCAGTATGACGGCAGTGCATAACCAACCTCTGGTCCTGATTGCCATTCGCGAGTGGCGGCCATTGGTCGCGGCGACCACCAAATTATGCTGAATTATTTCGTTTTGAATAATTTATTGTGTGAATAATTTACCCTTCTGATCATTCAGGATGTGAAATATAGGGTTGTCGCTGGGCTATGTGTGGTGTGCCCTCAGCGCTGCGTGTCGGGCTGGAAAACCTGGGTGCCAAGAATCGGTAGGCTTGATGCTGCGGCACCTGGTTTGGGTTCTCTCCAGTCTGTGATCCCATGGTTCGCAGCCAGGGACTTTCCCCTGGCAGGGAACAGTTGTGGGAGCACACGATGCAAAAAGCAATTCTGGTAGCCGTCGTCGCGGTAGGCGCGCTGGTAGCCTTCAGCGGCGTTACCTCATCCAAGGGTGTAAGCCTTACCGGCAATGCCTGTCTCGGCCAGAGCAATGACTCGCTGGTTGAGTTCATCGGTCAGCATTGCAAGGCAGGCGATACCATTGCCACCAAGCATCCGGCCTACTTCTGCGACTTCAATCACGCGGTTGCCTACAACGGTTACAACTCAGCGGTGTGCATCTACACCGGCAAGCAAGCCGGGGAGCGCGTGCCTGCGAGCGATAAGGCACCAAGTGCCGGCAGCTGATTTTCAAAATCGTTGTACCAATCTGAGAGCCGTTTTCGAGTGCTTCCGGAAGTCCGTCGTCGTTCGTCAGGCCCTTTCCCTTCCAGGAGAAGCGGTACTCAATGCGTTCGAGGGCGGCTTCCGGTGTGCACCTTCGGTACTCACCCTCCGGGAAGCTCTGGAGCATCTACACGTGGCATGCGCCAGGAGGAAGCCGTTGGCAGCAGGGCGGGTCGCTGCGCTTCAAGATCGATTCGGATCGTCGTCCTGGACAGAGCGCCCGCCGTGGGCAGGCGCACCATCAGAGCGCCTTCTTGCACCCTTGCTGTCCGCACTCTGCGCCACTACCAGGCCAATCACCGTGGCAACCGCAATCACTGCCAGCGTCAGGCCGATGAAAAAGAGCATTGTGTAGGTTGTTGTATCCATGACTTTTCCTGTTGGTCCGTTGCCGTAGTGGATGTCCGATGGCAACGCGATGGTGCCGTCTGACTACCAGAGTCCGCTAAAGTACGATCCCGTTGCCGCAGTGGCGGCCACACGGCAACGGTTGCATCAACCTTTGTCGCTGCCGATGCCGACGCGGATGCAGTACGTTCCCGGTACGGCCAGTACGACACAGACGATGGGTCCGGCGCCCATGATCTGGCCCCAGAGGTTTTTCAACAGCGGATAAGCGATGAATACCGCCGCGGCTTCAGCCGGCTGCATGGTGGCGAGTCGGCCGAGGATGGCTGCCCCGATACCGGCAAGCAGCACGAGCAAACTGCCTGTCATCGCCATCACTGGCCGGAGCCCGCGCGGTGATCGGCGATGGTGGTCCAGCGGTAAGGGGATCTGCCGAATCAACCGGCCCCGCGCCATGCGGGCGTCTACCGCCAAGGCCAGCCAGGAGATGCCTATGGCGAAGACAAGGATGAAGCTGACGAGCAGCGAAAGTGGCGACATGATCAATTTCCTCCGGGGCCGTGGCGTCTGCGCTCAGTCGAAACCGAACGACAAAAAGCTGCTTTCGAAACTGCTTATGCCGTGATCAAACGACAGGCTATCGCTCAGCATGTCCGTACCGAACGCGTTCCCCATGGCATCGAAACAGTTGTCGAGCATGGGCATGCCGTTGGCCGGATTGACCCCGCAGGTTTCCATTGGCTCGAAGGGCGAGGAGAAAATCGAGGAAATTTTCTCGGTCTGGATCGGCTGAACCGGATCGAATGAGTCAGCCCAGTCGGTGTGAGCGTGCAGCAGACTATCGAAGGTCTCACTCGTGTCCTCGTCCAGCCAGGGGACCTGATACCACGGGCGCTCATGGCGAATTCCGAGGCCGTCATGCACCACGACCGCCTTTCCCTGGCTGGGATAAATGATGGTGGTGTACGCCGTGCTGGCGGGCTTGCAGAAGAGGGTCAGCAGTTGGGCGATGTTTTGGATCAGCTTCATGACGGGCTCCTTGAATGTAGGTGCCTTCAGCGTCTCCCGACTTTATGGAAACCCAACTCGATGTGCCCGGTTGCAGCTCGCACTGTGCTGGAACCAGCGGCATCATGGATAGGCTTCGGGCGCCACCATGGTGGACGAGCTGTTTGCTCAACGGCGTTAGCGGTGCAGGTTTATCAATACGTGCTCACAGGCCTGACCTGCGTGCTCGGCAAGCGAGGACGATGATTTGGTGTTCAAAGAAGTTTTTCCCGGTGAGTATTTTCCGCCGATTCTTCGCAACGGTCGGTTTTTCGCTCAGCCGGTTGGTGGGACGCAGACGCAGGAAATCCTGACGGTTACGGACGCGGGGTTGGAGTGCGGTGGCGTGAGTTTTCTGTGGTCGGAGATATGCGGGTTTTCGATCCAGGGAGAGACGGCGTACCTGCTGAGCGACAAGTACCCCTCGGGCGGTCTGAGGTTTTATGTGAGCACGTGTTATTTCGTGGGAAGCAACTTGTTGCGTGACAAGCACCAACAGGGCTACCCGGTCGAATACTGCCTGATGAACCGGATCACGTTCGAGCAACAACGGCTGTCGATGTCCGTCAGCTGAAGAATGCGGTGATAGGCCAGGCTCGCCACTGCTCCTGGTAGGGATTTGGCGTGCTCGAATGGTGACGGACTGCAAGCGGGCCGGTGCGCCACTAGGAGTATCTCTTGGCCGCGCTTCTGCTGCTCAAGGCCTTTTCCCTTCCAGGAGAAGCGGTATAGCTGCGGCGGTTACCGCGCGGAAACCTTCCACAATTGATCCACCCGCGTCGTGAAGCTCTGGCTCATCAGCTCGCGACGCATGCTCCAGGCGGGAGTCGCCGGTACCACGCCGGGCCGCAACGTACCGCGTCCCCATTTGGCATTGATCGAATCCAGCACAGCCATCACCCTCTCCGATGCAGCCGGCTGGCTGGGCGCGATTAAATCGTCGGTGAATTCGCCGCGCCCGCAGTGATCCATGTCCAGGCGGTCGCCTCGGCCAGTTGACAGGCTGTGTGTATGCCCATCTCGCCAAGGTGCACGATGAGTCGCCGACCGACTTCCCAGGCCTTATTTACGGCCAAAGTCTTCAACAGGTCGTCCGGCTAAGGCCGTTGAAAGCCCCTCACTGTTAGGCTGGGAATTACCGCCGGAGCGGGGGGATCAGTACCTTCACATCATGATGTACTCATCTACCCGGTGAGTACTCAGTTAGCGATAGGTAAAAATAATAAAGTAGGCTCTCACAGTGTTTTATTCAAAAAACAACACCAGATTTTACAAGAGGTATTGTATCGGCGGTGCTAGCTTCAAGGCTGGCAGACGATCATCCTGCCAGCGGGTGTCCTACGACATGAATGGTGAGCATGAGAACCCGCTGAGTTATTGTTTGGATGATGGTGGCATGAGATAGCGAGCAACGTCTAAAAAAAATAAGAGTTCAGCCCGCATTCAGTGCAGCTCTACGGGGTGACGGGCTTGAGATAGCGTGCGTTCAGGCAGGAGCTGACAATGCAAAACGAGATCCCTCCAAAAGACCTCATTAAGTGGCTGCCGGGTGAAATTCTCACTACCAGTGAAGGGCTGGGATGGAGAAATGTTGAGCAAAGAACCTATCGGTACACCGGGCATGATGTTGAGCTTCCACCAATAGATCATTTTATGATAGTGAGCTATCAGGTGGGGGATACACCAATGGATCGGCTCGTTGAAGATAAATGGAAGAGAACTTACTGCGCGCCAGGTGATATTTCAATTTTAACTAAATCTGAAAAGTCTCATTGGTATTGGCCTGAAAATATCGAAGTTTCACATATTTATCTTTCCAACGAACTTATTTCCCAAGTGGCTGCGGATGTTAGCGACTACAAAGTGGAGACCGTACGCTTGCACGACGAGCTTCGAGTGCAGGATGGGATGATTCGCCTCGCTGTTAGTGAGATTACGAGGGAGGCGAAGGCGCCGGGAGCTGGCTGTTCCTTATATGTGGAATCACTTGGAGTACAGCTCGCAATTAACCTAATACGTAAGTATGCAAGCGTCGATATTAAAACGTCAGGAAGAGCCAGGAAACTATCTAAATTGCAGGTCAAACGTTTGCTTGACTTCATTGAGGAAAACCTACAGGGCGGCCTGCGTTTAGAGGATATGGCTGCTGTCGTAGGTCTCGGGGTGTGGACATTCGCTAAGAAATTTAACGAAACCTTTAGTTGTTCCCCTCATGCTTTTGTTACTGCTAAACGTATCGAAAAAGCGATGCACTTGCTGCGAAAGGGAGATCTTACAATTAAGGAGATTGCTTATTTTTGCGGATTTGCAGATCAAGCTCATATGACTCGGGTGCTACGTGCGAAAGTAGGTATTACTCCTGGCCAGGTCAGAGGGTAGGAGTAAAAGAGCTCTGCGCACGGGTAGTGTCACAGAGTTATTGTGCAAGTTTGTAGTGGGTGTTTTTTAGGCTAAAAGCAACTTGGCCGGCTACTTTTGATGAGGTTGTATTAATAGTGCCTAGAAAGACATTGGGTCGGCTAAGGTATTAACCCATCTAATGGTATCGTGCCGGGGACACAGCCTACAAGGCACTGTGCTGGACTTTTCACATATGTCCGCCCGAAACTAGTGTCGCCCGGCTAGAGTTATAGCTCTCTCATCGTGAGCGAGGCTATATACCTATTTTATTCAACGCATTCTTCGGTTTTTCCAAGAAATTGATATTCTTGGAGTGTTATTTTTCAGCTATTCCTCTCCATGCTGTTTGGCTGAGGATTATTCGCGGAATATTAGGGTTGGTGTGGCTGATCTTTATCAGTTACGTTTATCTAGAGCGAGGGTAAAGGTTCGCGCGTACAGTTTTTCTACAGGCGTTGGACGTCCGTCGGCACCGAAGCAACGTGTCTGGATAGAGACTAGCTTTCTATTCTGAGTTTATAATTTTGGTGACGCGTAACGCAGGTGCTAACGCCAGCTAATGGTTTCTAATTGGCGGTTATTCTTTATCCAGAAAAGCTATCTAGTTATTTGTCCAGGTGTGAGGTGTAGTATGCGTAAGCTACTTATAGCTGATTATCATCCGCTTATCCGTGAGGCTGTTCGGGATGCTGTAAAAAGTGCGTGTCCTGACTGTCAGGTGTTTGAGGCGGGGGACTTGGATGGTGCACTTTTAATAGCCCATGAAAACACTGATCTTGACTTGATGATCCTTGATATAGATATGCCTGGAATGCAGGGTTTGAGAGGGCTGGTAAAGGTTAGAAAAGAACTTCCACTGGTTTCGGTGGCGATCATTACAGCAGTCAGGGATAAACAAGTTGCTTTGCAGGCTATTACGCTTGGGGCGTCGGGGGTTGTCAGTAAAAGCTCTTCAGGGGTCGAAATAGTAAAAGCTATTCGCCGGATGAATGAAGGAGTTATTAATCTGCCTTACGATATTTTCCATGGGCCGGATGAAGAATCTGGGCGCCGAAAAAGAAAAGAGATTCCTGAGACTCTTCTTCAGAAATTGACGCCCACCCAGCTTTTTGTCCTTGAGCGAATGGCAAAGGGCGAGTCTAACAAACTTATTGGGTATAACCTCAAGATAGCCGAGTCGACAGTGAAATCCCATGTTTCTTCAATCCTAAGAAAACTCAATGCACTGAATCGAACGCAGGTGATACTTTCGGTCAGCGGAGGAAAGTTCGATCTATACTTGCGATAGAATAAATTCCACAAATTTCCTACTGGTATGAAGTTGGAGGAAATGGGTTTCTAGCTGAGCTGTTATGATGAGCTCGCCGTTGTGCTTGATCTAGTAGGAAAAGGCATAGATGAAATGTCCGTAGCATGGCTTAGGCCCGTTTGGTGTACGGTTATCGTTTCGTCTAGAGCAGACATCGCGCCTCTTTACTCAAAGGTAGGGTGTTATCTAATCCTCCCAAACAAGATGCTTTGTTCTTGTAATTCCGATTCAAATGTAGCCATTCCGAGCCGGGCTTGGTGGTGAGAGTTAGTTTTGTACGTGCCGGTGGCGACCGAGCACAAACAGTCATATCAGATGTCGAGTATCTCCGTTGCGCCGATATTAGTTCGAGCGGCGACGATGAGCGTACGAATTGATCAATGTCCGACTAGTCATCAGGCGTGCAGTCTAAGGTATAGGCCTTTATCTTATCGTAAGCGCTTGATGGGCGGCGCGGTTTTTATAGCTAGATTTGCTTGTTTCTACAAGTTGTCACCCATGACTATTGGCTTCGGCATAGAATGGCCATTTATTTATACAGCGAGACTGTGCTGTTGCATAGCCTATTGCGAAGTGTCTATTAAAAAGTAGATATCTGTATTTTTAGAGTTTTTTGTCAGCGCTATGTCAGCCTAGCTCCCATTTAAGTCAGAGTCAGCCCTGCTCGATTTTCCCGCGCGTAAATCCAATAGCCGACGTAAGAAAGTCTTGAAAAAGCCCTTTCTGATTTTGGCAAAAGGTGCGGACTCCACCAGTCAAGTTTTCCAATAAAGCAGATCGCCTTCGCAGACGCCGAGTACGCGGGCAAGCGCAAGCAGACCTGCAGCAAGCTGTTCGTTATCGAGATGGACAGGAGGTGCCGTGGCGGGGTCCCTCGACCTTGGGAGGGCGCGGCGGTAATAACTCACAGCAGGCGCGGCTGTAAACGGCCAATAGCCGCTACGGGGTGCACGTAGCAGCTAAAGCCTACATAAGCGGTCGATCTGAGCGATGTTGTTCGATGGCCCGTTCTAAGCGATAGCGGGGCTGAAATTGGTATAGTACGAGGCTACTTCAGACCAAAAAAAAGGCCGCCTGATAGGGCGGCCGAAAAACTGCGCGATTAACATGCGCAGCGCGGAGGAAATTTTAGGCTGCGGCCTTGACCATGTCCTCGACGACCTTCTTGGCGTCGCCGAAGACCATCATGGTCTTGTCCATGTAGAACAGTTCGTTATCCAGGCCCGCGTAACCGCTGGCCATGGAGCGCTTGTTGACGATGACAGTCTTGGCCTTGTACGCCTCAAGGATCGGCATGCCGGCAATCGGCGAGTTCGGATCGGTCTTGGCCGCCGGGTTGACCACGTCGTTGGCGCCCAGCACCAGCACCACGTCAGCCTGGCCGAACTCGGAGTTGATGTCTTCCATCTCGAACACCTGCTCATAGGGCACTTCGGCCTCGGCCAGCAGCACGTTCATGTGGCCCGGCATCCGTCCGGCTACGGGGTGGATCGCGTATTTCACGGTCACGCCCATGTGGGTCAGTTTTTCGGCCAGCTCCATCAGTGCATGCTGGGCGCGTGCCACTGCCAGGCCGTAGCCGGGGACGATGATCACGGTATCGGCGTTGGTCAGCAGGAAGGCGGCATCATCGCTGGAGCCGGATTTCACTGCGCGCGCTTCCTGGGCACCCGCCGGGCCGCCGGCATCGGCCGTGGCACCGAAGCCGCCAAGGATCACGTTGAAGAACGAGCGGTTCATCGCCTTGCACATGATGTAGGAGAGGATCGCGCCGCTCGAACCCACCAGCGAGCCGGCGATGATCAGCATCGAGTTGTTCAGCGAAAAACCGATACCCGCTGCGGCCCAGCCCGAATAGCTGTTGAGCATCGACACCACCACCGGCATGTCCGCACCGCCGATGGGGATGATGATCAGCACGCCGATGACGAAGGCCAGCGCCACCAGAATGGCGAACGCGGTGATGTTGCCGGTGAAGGTGTAGATCAGGCCCAGGCCGAGGATCGCCAGGCCCACCGCAAGGTTGACCATGTGCTGGCCCTTGAACACCACCGGCGCGCCCTGGAACAGGCGGAACTTGTACTTGCCCGACAGCTTGCCGAAGGCGATCACCGAACCGGAGAAGGTAATGGCACCGATGGCGGCGCCGAGGAACAGCTCCAGGCGGTTACCGGACGGAATCGGGTCAGCCATGCTGGCGACGATGCCCAGCGACTGCGGCTCGACTACTGCAGCGATGGCGATGAATACCGCGGCCAGCCCGATCATGCTGTGCATGAAGGCAACCAGTTCGGGCATCTTGGTCATTTCGACGCGCTTGGCCATGACCGTACCGACACTGCCGCCGATCAGCAGGCCGACAATCACATAGCCGATGCCGGTGGTGGCCAGTTCGTTGCCCAGCTTGAAGATCAGCCCGACCGTGGTGAGCACGGCGATGGCCATGCCGAGCATCCCGAACAGGTTGCCGCGGCGCGACGTGGTGGGGTGCGACAGGCCCTTGAGCGCCTGGATGAAACACACCGAGGCGACCAGGTAGAGAACGGTGATGAGGTTCATGCTCATGGCTTACTGGCCCTCTGCCTTGGCCGCGCTGCGGTCCTTCTTCTTGAACATTTCCAGCATGCGCCGGGTAACCAGGAAGCCGCCGAAGACGTTGACCGCGGCCAGCGCCACAGCCAGGGTGCCCATGACCTTGCCCAGCGGGGTCACGGTCAGCGCGGCGGCCAGCATGGCGCCGACGATAACGATGGCGGAAATCGCATTGGTCACGGCCATCAGCGGTGTGTGCAGGGCAGGTGTGACGTTCCACACCACGTGGTAGCCGACGTAAATCGCCAGCACGAAGATGATCAGGTTGTAGATGCCGTCCGAAATCAGATCCATGTTGCGACTCCCTTAAGCGTTGGTCCGCACGACCTGGCCGTCACGGCACATCAGGCACGCGGCGACGATGTCGTCTTCGAGGTTGAGCTGGAAGCGGCCGTCGCCGTCGATCACCAGCTTGAGGAAGTCCAGCAGGTTGCGCGCATACAGCGCCGATGCATCTGCCGGGACCAGTGTCGCCAGGTTGGAATAGCCGACGATGGTCACGCCGTGGCGCACGACCACCTGACCGGCTTCGGTCAGCGGACAGTTGCCGCCCTGGGCGGCGGCCAGGTCGACGACCACCGAGCCCGGCTTCATCTCGGCGACGGTGGCTTCATGCAACAGGGTCGGCGCCTTGCGGCCGGGAATCAGCGCCGTGCTGATGACGATATCGGCCTGCTTGGCACGCTCATGCACCGCCCTGGCCTGGCGCTCCATCCAGGATTGCGGCATCGGCCGGGCGTAGCCGCCCACGCCCTCGGCGCATTCGCGTTCCTCATCGGTTTCGCAGGGCACGTCCACGAACTTGGCGCCCAGCGACTCGATCTGCTCCTTCACCGCCGGACGCACGTCGGAGGCTTCCACCACCGCGCCGAGGCGCTTGGCGGTGGCGATGGCCTGCAGCCCGGCGACGCCGGCGCCAAGGATCAGCACGCGGGCGGCCTTCACCGTACCGGCGGCGGTCATCAGCATCGGCATGAAGCGCGGGTACTGGTTGGCGGCGATCATCACCGCCTTGTAGCCGGCGATGTTGGCCTGGGACGACAGCACATCGAGGCTCTGCGCACGCGAGGTACGCGGCGCCGCTTCCAGGGCGAATGCGGTGATACCGCGCTCGGCCATGCGGGCGATGTTGTCGTTGTCGAACGGGTTGAGCATGCCAACCAGCACCGAGCCGGGCTGCATCTGGGCCAGTTCGGTCTCGCTGGGCGCGTTCACCTTGAGCAGGACCTGGGCGGCATACACCGATGCAGCATCGGCGATGCTGGCGCCTGCAGCTTCATAGGCGCTGTCCGGCACGCTGGCCTGCAGGCCGGCCCCGTTCTGCACAATGACCTGGTGACCCTGGGTGATGAGTTTCTTGACGGTCTCCGGCGTCGCGGCAACGCGCGCCTCGCCGGGGCGGGTTTCGAGAGGAACGCCTATTTGCACGAAAAAAAATCCTAAATGTGCTGCAAGAGTATTTTTATTAAGTAGTTAGGGTGAGGCAATATTCAAGGTGAATTTTTCTAGAAATTAAGATGTAGTGACAATGGTTTTATGAGGAGCTAAGTTCTCTCGCTTCTGCTTTTTGTTATAGGTGGGGCCTCGATAAGATCTTTTATCGAGGCCCCACAACCTTATGCAAGACACAGCGTGAGTAGAATTATATGTATGCTTGCCGATGGACCTCAAAAAATATGCATTAATCTAAAGTTAATGCGTGAATCTTCGCGAAAGCCATTATCTATAGATGTGTCACGCCCAAACGTGGCTAGGACTTGTGTGCGTGGGCCGACGAAATAAGAACCGCCGGCTAGTAATTTTTCCTGGTTGCTTTCGTCGTCCATTCTAACGCCATCTACTTTGGTTTCACCTCCCCAAAGGCGGGAGTAACCGACGTGAAAAGATGCTCGCTCAGTGAGGTTGTATCGAAGAAAGCCTTGAAGTTGATATTGTGGGGCCTGCTCTAGTGTAAGGTCGGCGCTAGTAAAATCGTTGTTGTCGCCGAACAACGTAACGTCAGCAACAATGTCGGCCACAAACTTTTCTGTCAATGTGTGCATGTAACCACCCTGAATAACATATTTCCAACGATTTTCTCCAATGTTTATAGGGCTATCCTTGTCATATTCGCCTAAAGGTAAATACAAGTACTGGGTAATGCCAAATGCTCGATTTTGTGTCGAGCCTTTTGTAAAGATTACACCAGCCAAGATAGGATCGCCCATCCCGCGTTCGCTGCCTAAGGCGTCAACATCGCCACCTGTGTCAATGTGGCCGAAGGGTAGAAGCAATTGAATATTAGTAACATGCTCACCAATATTTTGATAACGGACCGCTCTGAGTATTGCTATGTTAGTGTCAAAATGCGCGTTATCGCTAACTTTCTTTTCGTTGATGTACTGGTCTTTTCTCTCGGCATGTTGCATATATAAAAGTCCGAGTTTCGTACCGTCGGGCAGGGGGGTGTAGTCGCCTGGATCTACATCTAACGCATGACATAATAAAGGGGCTTGCAGACAGAGGGCTGCTAGTAGCGAAAGTCTCTTAGTATGAGCTGGAGATTTTTTTGATTTATCGAGCGTAAGCGGGGGGCTCGATAGTTTAGAGCTGGGCGAAGTCAGGGAGAAAGCTTTTTTTGTTATTTTCATAAGATTCTCACAAATAGATTGGGTTTATGTAGGTTATTTAAATCTCATGCTTGTGTGCGGCTAGAGCTTATTTGGTGGGGTACGATAGGAGTTCGGTTAGGTGTCTGTCTACTTGATCAACCATTTTGGAATCGGTACCGAAAAGTGCGAGATGGCCATCTATAGATTCTAACGGCCTGAACTCACTATTGGGGATTAAAGCCTGTTCGGCTAGGCAGTCCTTGCATGTAAAGAACATGTCATGAGAGATCGGCATTACGTAGGTCTTCGCTTTGATACGACCCAAAGCTGCAGTAAGGTCGCCATGAGTAGAACGACTGACATCCCCCCGCTGCCATTTCCAAGCCATGGTCAACAGGTTATTTGGATCCATATCGGCGAAATAACCAATCATGAATTTTTCGACAAATGCCTGCATCGAATCGAACCCTAAGATCATATGCCGATTTTTGCGGAAAAACTCCGTACTCCAGCCCATGATCGTCCAGATCTTAGCGTGACGCTTTAGTCCGTCCGCAACTTCTTGACATGAGCCATAGTTTCCATCTTGATAGTTAGGGTCACTGGTGATGGCTTCTACAAGAGTTTCTGTATACAGAAAGTCATGCTCACTGTTGCGAGCGGTTCCCGCTATCGCTGCAGCGCGTTTTACAAAATCAGGATAGCGAACAGCCCATTCATAAGTTTGCTGAGCACCCATCGAGCCTCCAACCACCAAGGCGAGGCTGTTTATTCCGAAGTGCTTGGTTAGTAGCCGATGCTGGGCACGAACGTCATCGGTAATTCTCACTTTAGGAAAGCCAGGGCCTGCTAGAGTGCCGCTACTATTACTTGGGGATGTAGAGAGTCCGTTGCCAATCTGGTTGACAATTATGATGAAGTACTTCGACGGGTCTAAAGCTCGGCCTTCTTCGATATAGACCTGTTCTATGATCTTACTAGTTCCTGAGTACCACGTCGGTATCAAGATCGCATTGCTTTTGTCTGCGTTAAGAGAGCCATATGTCGCTACGGCCAATTGACAATCAGGGATGGTCGAGCCTTCCTCTAGAGGGAGATCGCCAATGTTGATAAGTTCAAATGGGCCGTGATATTCTTGAGAATAATAGTTAGTCATTTTCAGTACTCGGGACAGACAGCTGTCTGGACGATATGGTTCGTCTAGACAGCTGAGCTTGATGGAGGTATTGGCTTAGTTGATAGCAAAGCCTGGGTAGCCGTTCGAAGCGATTTCTTCGCAGCGACGATGGTAGTTGCCAACCCCGCCTATGTACGAGAGAAGTCTACGAGGCTTGCCGTCCACGTTTGAGCCCATATACCAAGAGTCGGTTTTCACGACCAATGTCTTGCCCGCAACTTCGTCGTGATGCTGTACCCACGCATCCTCGAACTCTTTAGTCGCTTCGACGACCTGTTTACCGCTTTGACGCGTGAAGTCAATGCAGTCGGTAATCCAGTCAACTTGGGCTTGCAGACAGGTTGTCATATTGCACAATGCAGCCGATGGGGCCAGTGGAGCACCTGTAGTGAAAAGATTGGGGTAGCCGTGAATCTGAAGGCCCATTGCAGTACGGATTTCTTGCTGCCATTGTTCCTTGAGTGAACGGTTATTTCTGCCGCGAATGTCGATACGACTAAGCGCGCCAGACCCAGCGTCAAAGCCTACTGCTAAAATAATTACATCAACTTCATGTATCTTTCCGTCGGCGGTTTGAATTCCTTCGGGAGTGATTCTCTCGATGGGCGCCTTTTTGCAATCAATCGCTTCGACGTTGTCTTGTAGGTAAGCTTCTAGATACTTATTTTCCAACGGTACGCGGTGTGTACCAAAACCGTAATCATTGGAAGATGGAATTAGCAGCTCGCAGAGGTCGTCTCGGTGTTGCAGACGCTGGCGCATTTTTTCTCGGACAAACTCGGAAACCTCCTCGCTCGCCTCTTCATCTACGAAGATCTCGGGAAAAGAGGCTAGCCACAATGCCAATGAGCCGTCGTTCCAGCACTCCTCCAGTACAGCGCGGCGCTCCTCCGGAGTTTTTTCAGCCCAAGGGCCGGCTTCAAAATCGTAGTCGAAGCCGGCAAAAGTTTCGCGGACGCGCTTCTTGAGTTTGTGGAACTGCGTTCCCCATTTTTCCCAATCAGCCTTACTGTATTTGGGGTTCCGCATCGGGATTACGTATTGCGGGGTGCGTACAAAGACCTTCAACGATCCCACTTCGGACGCAATGGTCTGGATGACTTGGATACCCGTGGCACCAGTGCCGACGACTGCAACGCGTTTGCCCTTGAGGTCGACGGGCTCTTTGGGCCACAGTCCTGTGTGATGGATTTCTCCACGGAATGAGGATTGCCCAGGGAAACGATCGGTCAAGGGAGCGGACAGCATTCCGCAACAGGCAATGAGATACTGGGTAATAATCTTTTCGCCTGCGTCGGTCGTTATATTCCAGCGATTGGTTTCTTCGCAATAGTGAGCCGAGACGATGCGTGTATTGAATTGGATATCCTTGCGGAGCTCTAGACGATCGGCAACGTAATTCAACCAGCGTTCGGATTCTGGTTGAGCAGGAAATCGCTCACTCGGTTGCCACGATTTGTAAAGCTCCTCGGAGAACCAATACTGATAGATCTCAGCTTGGGAATCAAAACGAGCTCCGGGGTAACGATTCCAGTACCAAGTCCCACCGACGCCGGAAGCAGTGTCGTAGGCTCTAACATTCATTCCCATCTCTCGGAGTCGATACAGCTGATATAGCCCTGCTACACCGGCACCAATTACCAATGCATCTAGGTGAGTCTCTTTGCTGTTCGAGGATGGCTCTGACGCAAGTTTCAATGTGGTACTCATTATGAAGCCTCGTATTCTTATGTTTATGCCTTCTTGTTTCTTGCCTAAGCCCCGGCTTGCGAGGAACAGGTCAAGGTGAGGCGAACTTAACAAAGCTATGAGTCATCGGTCTTGGAGAAAAGAGGATATTAGTTGAACAATATTGTGTTCAGATTGTGGCCGCTATAGAGTGTCAATTGGCTCGTACAGCTGGGCAGGTAGCTGAAAGTCGGATGGCAGGCGTCGTTGTGAGTAGGGATTAACTCTCATCCTAGAATAGTGCTTTGGGTATAAAGTATTAGATCTATGGGTCTAAGGTTGGAGGTGAAGTTAGGTTTTTATCTTTACTTTGGAGGTGTTAGATAAAAAACTGATATTTTGGCAGAGGCTAAGGAGGTAGGTTTACATGCTGAGGTTGTTTCTAGCATGACGCCTGCAATCACCGATCACATTGATTATTAGCTATCCAAGCTGATGGGTAAGGCAATGTGATATCAGTTTTTTTGGAATTTTTAACCTTCCACCATAGATGCAAATGAGGAGTATGCGTATGATCAAAGTCAGTGTGATGTATCCCAATCCTTCCGGCGCGCGGTTCGATCATCAGTATTTTTCTGACACCCATATGCCGCTTGTTAAAGAGCGTATGGGTGAAGCCTGTCTGTATTACACGGTAGAAAAGGGAATTTCAGGTGGTGCTCCAGATTCTCCTGCCCCTTATGTCGCGATTTCTAACATTTTTTGCGATTCGATTGACGCATTTCAGGCAGGCTTTGGTCCGCATGCTGATGAAATCTTAGCGGACATCCAAAATTACACCGATCAAACACCTGTTATGCAATTTAGTGAGATAATTATTGATCGGTAGTTAGAGTAAGGGTGCGGTTATAGGTAGTTTTCGGGATTTTAAAATCCAGCTTTTCGATTCTGAATCGCCCAAGGTCTTGTGAAGACTGAGTCGTTTAAGTCAGGCCGCTATGGCCTGACTTGCTCGTTGTAAAGGTGGATCTTTGCCCCAGTTTCCGGATTCGGTAAATAAACTTGGCTTTATATGGCCCCATTGATTGTCTCGGCCAAGCGTCGTCGCTGCTATACCCATGCTTCCCGACGGGGGCTTCGATTCCAACCCTCTGCAGTCGCTTGCTGTAGAGAATGGATGCGTATTGGCTGTCGCGGTCGCCGTGATAGATGAGGTCGCCCGGACGATCTGGCTAGCGGGTATATGGGGCTTACTCCAGGGCGTCCAACAGGTCTGCTCTCATGCTGGTACTTACTTGCCAGTCGACGATCCTTAGTGCACACACGTCAATCTTAAAGGCTACGTACAGCCAGCCCTGCCAGGTCAGAGCATAGCTGGAGCCCGAACACCAACAGTTAGTCCAGGTAAACGGCGTGGATTGACGATGGAGAACATCTAGGAACAGGGCAACTAGTTGCAGGCCGCTGTTGTCCGGATAGCTATCCCATATGCCTCGCATCAGCGCAACGATGCCCTAGTGGGGTATACCCCAACCAGACACCTCGAAACCCAGCCCCAACCTGTCCAGATAGGGTCGATTTTTCAATAATTTGGCATCTGTCTGGCTGACTTTAAAATCTCAGCTATACACATTTCGCTGAGAGACGACATGCACGGACAACGGATTGGTTACATACGAGTCAGTACGCTCGACCAGAACCCGGATCGACAGCTTGAAGGCGTTCAGGTCGGCAAGGTGTTCATCGACAAGGCGTCTGGCAAGGACACGCAGCGCCCGCAGCTTGAAGCGTTGCTCAACTACGTCCGCGAGGGCGACACCCTGGTGGTTCACAGCATGGATCGTCTAGCGCGGAATCTCGATGACTTGCGGCGCATGGTGCAGCAGCTCACCGGGCGGGGAGTGCGGATCGAGTTTGTGAAAGAATCGCTGGCCTTCACCGGGGAGGACTCGCCGATGGCCAATCTGCTGCTATCGGTCATGGGGGCGTTTGCGGAATTCGAGCGGGCGTTGATTCGTGAACGGCAGCGAGAGGGAATTTCTCTGGCGAAACAGCGCGGTGTTTATCGGGGGAGAAAAAAAGCACTGAGCGAAAGCCGGATCGAAGAGTTGCGGCGTCGTGTTGAAGCCCGCGAACCGAAAGCCGCCCTGGCACGCGAGTTCGGCATCAGCCGGGCCACCCTGTATGAATACCTGCGAGCTCCAGCCTAGTGAGTGCAGCCTTATCCCTGGTAGGGAAAAGCTTTCCCATCCAGGAGAAGAGATTCAAACCCCCTCCACCTCAATGCCATGCTCGTCTAGCCAGCTCTTGAGCTGGGCGTAAATGGGCGTGGCGCGTTCTAGGTACAGGCCAACGCATAGAACCGTATAGAAACGTATAGCGGTTTAGATCAATCATTTTCCTGCAGCGTTTAGATACATCACCGCCGCTTGCCATGCTTGACCAAGTTTTCAGCCAACGCAGGCAATTCCCAGTCTTTTCCTTCGGTAAGCCGGCACAGCTCCGTCACCGCCGCCTTGGCTGCTGCACATAACTCAACCAACCGATTGGATGAGATCCATCCGATACTATTCAATCAATGTACCTATAGAACGCATACGCGGAATTCGTGTGTGCGTAGATTCGTGAGCGCCAGCGAGAGGGCATTCACTGGTGAAGCAGCGCGGCGGGGTTAAAGAGTGCTCAGCGAGCCTGCTCGAAGAGCTGCGGCGCCGTGCTGAAGCACGTGAACCGGAACGCCACTCTGGCCCGGTAGCTGCCTATCGTCACCGGCGACAATCGGCCAAAAACAGCCAATCACAGGCCTGGGGCACCAACCAGCAAGCGAGACGACGGCGAAACCTCCGCCGTCTCTATCCCTACAGAGCGGCAGCCTGGTCCAGGTTCGCAATGACCTGTTCAAGTCGCTGCTTGCTCTGTGCAGAGACCTTCAGCAGCCCTACGGCACGTGCCATGGCATAGAGCAGGTTATCGACTGGCTCCCCGCGCGCCAGAACCTCTCGCGCCAGAGCCTCAAGTTCCTTCTGGCTGATCTCATCCACGGCGCGTAGGTTGTCACTATCGGCGGCCTTTCGGAACGAAACTGCGTAGTCATCTCCTAGATGGGGTGGCCAGTAGAAGTCGCCGACGTCTTCTACCGTTTTGCGGTGCGACTTCTCCGCCAGCCGGCTGACGCGTTCCCGAATGCGATTGCCGGTGCGCACCCAGCCATGCGCCCGAGCAATCCGCTGAGCCAGGATGACGTCAAGCACCGGACCCTCGTGCACCACAATGTGAGCGATCATGGCGGCCAGGACATCGTTGTAGTGCTCCTCGAAGAATGCCTCCGGGTCGACGGACGCAACAGCGGCAAGCGGATCTACCTTACGGTACACCGCCGACTGCTGTTCACGTATGGCACCAGACGTGGGGGTAAATGCGCTCGCATATTGGTTGCTCACCGGAGGGGCGTCGGCCATGCCGCCAACAGGCAGGGCAATCTCCTCCATCGGTGTTGCTTCTTCCCTGGCGACCTCCTCTTCCTCTTCTATCACGTCAGCGTCGTGTGCCAAATCGGCTTGCGCACTGGCGTGGCGGGCACGGCTTTCAGTCAGCAGAGCTTCCAGGCGCTCATGGAGTTTTTCGGCGGTTCCGATGGGGTTGATCCACCAGTCGGTCGACCAGACACGCAATATCTCCCAGCCGAGGCCACGTAGCACCTGCTCGCGGAGCTTGTCACGGTCCCGGGCCGTGGCACTGCGATGATAGGTGGCACCGTCACATTCAACGCCCGCGAGGTAGCGGCCCGGAGCGTCCGGGTGAACCACGGCGAGGTCAATCCGGAACGCAGAGACGCCAATCTGAGTCGCAACATGCCAGCCCTTGCGGCCCAACGCCTTGGCGACCTGTTCCTCGAATGGGCTGTCGAAGCTCCCCAGGCTGTCTGCAGTCGCCTCGATGATCGCCCGCGGACCGCGCTCCGCGAATTCGAGGAAGTGCTTCATGTCTCGTACCCCGATGGACTGGGTGCGGGCCAGATCGATGAGGTCCGGGCTGATGGTGGAGAACACGAGTAGCTCATGGCGAGCGCGGGTAACCGCAACGTTCAAGCGGCGTTCACCGCCTGGACGGTTCATTGGCCCGAAACTCATCGTCATATGGCCTGCGGCATCCCGGCCATAGGTGATGGAGAAGTAGATGATGTCCCGCTCGTCGCCCTGCACGCTCTCCAGGTTCTTGACGAAGACCGGTTCCAACTGCGTATCGGCGAAGTGGCTCTCGAGTGAGGGGTCCTTGCGTCGCTCGGCATCAAGCAGGTCTTCAATGAGGCGCTGCTGCTCGCCGTTGAAGGTAACGACGCCGAAGGTCAGCTTCTTCTCCTTCGCCTCGCGGGTGCGCAGGCGTGCCACGAGATGTGCCACTAGGGCTTTTGCTTCGCCCAGGTTGGTGCGTGAGCCGCCCCTGTCATAGACGCCTTGAACGATGTTCAGGCTTACCGCTCGATCTGATGTGACCGGTGCCGGGAAGGTAACCAGGTTGCCTTTGTAGTACCGATGGTTGGAGAAAGTGATCAGGCTTTCGTGCCGGCTGCGGTAGTGCCAATTTAGATCGAGCGTTGGCAGGTTTGCACTCAGGCACTCGTCTAGGATGCTCTCCAGATCCGGTTCGATATCATCGTCTTCATTCGTCGTTTCAGCGCGATCGAAGAAGGAGGTTGGTGGCATCTGCTTCGGGTCCCCAACCATGATCACTTGGCGTCCCCGTGCGATGGCGCCGATGGCATCCCACACCGGAATTTGTGAGGACTCGTCGAAAATGACCACGTCGAACACAGTCGATGTCGTCGAAAGGTATTGTGCAATGGATAGTGGGCTCATCAGCATGCACGGCGTGAGTTTTGCCAGAGCTGATGGAATCGTCGACATCAGTTCACGAAGTGGCTTGTGCCTGGTTTTCTTTGAAATCTCGTGGCGCAGTACACCCCACTCCGAGGCTTGAGTGACGCTGTCGGGAGTCGGCAGCCCTGAACACAGACGAGCTCGCAGCAAGTCTCGTGTGAGGGCAGTAAGTTGCTCGTCGAGAGCGCGGAAATCTCGGATGCGTTGTTCATGCTCAACGCTGACGAAGTTGCGAATAGTCGGCTCTTGGTCGACCGTCGCATTCAACCACCAGCGAGCATAGTTGGCTTGGAATACTTTCTTGATCGTGCCTTGAGCAAGGAGTCCATCTTCAAGGGCTTGTATGAGTGGTCGGAGCCCCAACCCGGATGCCTCGTCGCGGACTTTGCACCATGCGCTCCAAGCATGCAGGCTGTGTTCGGCCTGGACGATACCTTCACACTGCTGACGTAGTGCGCCTAGGGAAAGGCTGCCAATACGTTCTGCGCCTTCGATACTGAATTTCCCAGCCGAGGCCAGTCGCTCCAAGCTGCTATTGAGCTTGGCCGAGGAGTCCAGGTACTGCCGACCATATTGGTTAACCAGCCCTTGCGGTTCGAGGAGGGCGTTGCCATCGCCCAGTAGCTGCGTCAACGCCGACTTCAGGGCGGTGATTTCATCGGGGGTACGTGCCAATTGGGAAACGGCGGTTGCAATGTGCCCTTGGAAATTCACTGCGGCCAAGGCTACGTCTGTCTTGGTGTGTAAACCGGTCCAGATGCCGGCGGCGAGGTCACGCAGCTCTGCGTATTCTTTCAGACTCCGTTCGCTGCTTGCCCGCTGTTCGAGCAAGTTGTGCTCTGCTTGCAGTGCTGGCCCACACTTGCCGCTGGCGATCAGATCATGGTCCTGTTCCAGGCATCCTTCCTCGGCTATCGCACGACGTTCTTTCTGGAATGCAATCGCGGCAGCGAGATTGATTTTACTGGTGTTGAGACCCTGCCATAGGCCTGCGTCGATTAACTTCAGAGACTCGCCGTGAGCCGTAATCTTCCGCTCAAGCGAGCGTTGTTCACGCATCGCGTCAAGTGTGCCCTTCAGCGTAGGGCCGGCCACACCCTGACTGATCAGTTCAAAGCCTACATCCTCCCAGCCACGGTTCTCCTTGGCTGCTTGAATGGCGACTTGAAGCGTTTTCACTTGGTTGATTACGGCCGGATCTGAGCTCGCTCCCCGCCAGAACTCGGCGGTTTCGGAATCGAGCCGCAAGCCTTCTATCTGCTGACGCACAGTCCGGATTGAGGCCAAGTTCTGGAGGTCGACGGGGATATTGGCTTCGGAGTTACCGTCAATGACCTGACTCAGTTGCTGCTTGATCCGCCGCTTACCCAGCCAGGACTTAGGCCAGAACGATTGGTCGGCTTGGTTCCATTCGTCAAGTAACGCGGCGACATCCAGATCTTCAATGCCGGGGCCGTAGGTAACCGATAGGCACTGATGCAGTGCTGCGATTTCGTCAAACAGCTTGAGCGCCTGTGACAGCACGATCATGGTCGGAACGGCGAGTGGCTCCGGCAACGACTGCGTCAGCCGTGTGTGCTGTTCAAGAAGCTCCAAGGCTTCCTGACACGCAGTAATCGTGGTTTGCGACCAAGGTGCTGGAAGCTTGTCGTTGATCTCACGATGCAAGTTAACCAGCTCGCAACCTTGTTGTAGGCGCTGGGCAATGAGGCGGGCATCTGGCCTAAGGGTGAATCGCCAATCATGTCCGGCAGCTTGGGGCAGGATGGTGGCGAGAGCAGAAAGGCCGTCGCGCGCAGTAAGAGTGAGCTCTACTTTGGGAAGGTTGGCCGCCCCCATGAAGTTTTCTGCGTCCATCTCAGTCGAATTGATTGCTGGGATAACCTCGCGCGCGGCTAGGATTACCTGCTGCTGCCAGGTTGGTGACCAATCGTGCTGGCTAATAGCGCCTAGGGGGTGTTCGGTCAGCTTGTGGTACCCAATCGATTGCGCATTCACTTCCAAGCGATCAGTGATTTCCAGTAGACGGTGCAATGCCTCTCGGTCATGCATCAGCGGTGTGGGCCATGACAGCGAAACAACGGGCAGGTCTTGGCCGGCGATGGTGGCGCCGATTGCGTCGTAGATGCTCAGCCCATTTGGATAACGATGGTGTAATCGATCGACGTAGATGTTGAGGTCCCTGCGCAACGACTCAAGGCGTTCGGCCTCGACTTTCCAAGTCTCAGCGTCCGCGTTGCCGCGTGCCTGCCAAGCGGCGTTGAGTTGCGATAGCACATCCGTCTTACTCGCCTTATTGGAGTGAACCTCCAGACAGAACTCTCCCAGTCCCACTTCGCGTAGGCGGCGGTACACTACATTGAGCGCCGCGATCTTCTCCGAGACGAAAAGCACGCGCTTATCTTCGGCGATGAACTGGGCGATCATGTTCACGATGGTTTGGCTTTTGCCGGTTCCCGGCGGCCCAATCAGAACGAAGTCCTTCTGCTGTGAGGCAGCCAGCACCGCCGATAGCTGTGAAGAGTCATAGGGTAGGGGGCAGAAAACCTGCTTCGGACTGTACTCTGCGTCGAGCCTGTTGCTGGCAGGGAAGGGAGTATTAGTGGCTGAGGCATAAGCGTCGCGGGGCGTATCCAGCAGATGGCGTACCACTGGGTTGTCCCGTAGAGCATCGGTGCGCTCGGTGAGATCTTTCCACATCAGATATTTGGCGAAGGAAAACATTGAGAGAACAACGTCCTCACTCACTTCCCAGCCTTTGATGTCCTTGACTGCATGCGCGACATGGCGCCAGATCGCATCGATGTCCAAGCCCGATTCGTCTCGCGGCAACTCGCCCTCGGCAACGCCAAGGTTCAGATCATAGTCCTGGCGCAGCATTTCGATCAGGGTCGGGTTAAAGCGTGGTTCGTCGTCATGCAGGATGATCGTAAAGCCCGAGCGCGCACTTTTCCGCTCCAGCGTCACCGGAATCAGGATCAGCGGTGCACGATAGCGTTGGTTGTCCCGATCCTCCCGTGTCCATGAAAGGAATCCAAGAGCGAGGAACAGGGTGTTGGCGCCCCCTTCCTGAAGGTTGGTCCTGGCTCCCCGGTACAGCTCGATCAAGCGGCTGTCGAGTTCTGCTTGCGACAGGGCGATGAATACCTCATTGCGCTTAAGCGCATCCAAGGCGTGTTGCCTCCGAACGTTTTCGTGCTCACGGGCTTCGTAAAGCTCCTTGTCGCGCGGATCCGCGCCGTCCATCAGATCCGGTCGTGTCATCAGTTTGATTTGCTTGCCGGTGGCTAACAAATCTTCCAGCGCACCTGGGCTAGGTGCCTCCAGCTTCAGCGCTTTTTTCCCGGCTTTGAAATTGAGCAGGTTGTTTCGTAGAGACAGGTCGAGCAGCTTGCGCTGCCAGCGCCCGAGACGATCCCGAGGGTCGAGGCCGGCGACATCCACGGTATCCGCGACATCGCTCGGTAAGGCCATGGGCGCTTCGATCTCGGGGGCAACCACTGGAGTGGTTTCTTCTTGAGCGGCACCACTGCCATGAATCTGCGCATCGCCGCTGGCCATTGGCTTGATTCGCTGCAAGCGTGCTCGACGAATGTCCAACGCCATTTCGAACGACGTTTCTTTACCTTCGGCTAGGTGATCCGCCCCACGCTGGATGGCGTAACGCAACCCCACCGACGGACGCTGAGTTACTAGGGTGGTTTCGAAAAGCACGAGTTCGTTGAGCTTCATGCGCTTACGCAGCGCGGCGATATCGTCGACGACGGTTGTCGTGAACTCTTCGTTCTTCAGCCATACGCCGGCGAACGCGTGGCCATGCGTAAAGATGATCAGAGGATTAAGGCCTGCTTGCTCAAGTAGGGCACAAAACAGCATGGTGGTGTCGAAGCAGGTCGCAAGACCTTGCTCAGTCAGGTGGCTAGGACTCCGCACTTTCTGACCGTCTCTCTCGAAACTGGCCGGTGGCAGCGCATAGTCCAGACCCATGGACACCACCGTACTCCAGACTGCGGAAACGATTTCCCAGGCATGCTCTGGGCCGCTGGTATAACCATCAAGAGCCGCGTTCTTGCCGTTCTTGCGCAGCAGTTCGGCCGCCTTCTTGAGCAGGGCCTCCACGGCCAGGTCGTTGGGCTGCACGAACGCGGCCGTTAATTCCGGAAGGTGGGCCAGTCCCCCCCACTGATTCCGTGGCAATACCTCCAGCCGGAGTTCAGTCTGAGCAATGACTGTGCGGGGCTCTTCAGGAGAGTCGGCTCTACAGGTCAGGACGAAGTTGAGCGTCGAGTGTTCGGCCTCGGTCAGTTTGGCGAGCATGCCTCCATCGACGGCCAGGTCGAGTCCTGGGATTTGCCGAAAAACCTTCGCCCCGAGCTCAGAGATATGCCAGGTTTTCGGCTTGAAAACTGCTGGATCGGAGGACAGCGTAAGCTCTAGATCACTGTACTTCGTGGCAGTTTCATTGATGACGCGTAGTTCACGGATAAGCGGAACAGCATTCTGATAGTCGGCGAGGTTGAGCTTCGCGACGACGGTGGCTTGGATCTTCACCGCTTTTGATGGCGCTGGCTCGATTGGCTCAATTGGCGACGTGTCTTCGACAATCAAGGTGTCGGAGGTTGGGGTAGCTATCTCAACGCTGGGCAGGTCACTGCGTCCATTGTTAACTACATCTTCACTCATTTGAGCCTCCCTGGCGCTTAGGGTCAGCAATTAGCCAAGCTGAGCCGTCTGGATTAGTTTCGGTGCGTTCTCGCGGCAGCGTCTCTCGGCGAGTCCGCCTAATAAAAAACCAGCTAGCGGATTTTAGGCTGTTCGACTGTAGGTCAAGCGCTTGCAGGGAAAACCAGCTGTTTTGCTACGCAAGCATTTCGCCACTAGGACAAACATTCCGCGTGATAGTACCTGTTTCATGGGAATGGAGGCCATGGACTGAATTCAGCGTGCGGGAAGTGCGCCCTGTGAGTCCACGTTTGTTCGTCCGCTTCTGGCCGAGAATCGGCATCAGTAGGACCCCCTGTATGAGTACCTGCGTGCTTCGGCGTAGGGGGTACAGTCTGTCCCTGGTAGGGAAAAGCTTCCCAGCCAGAGGAGGAGTTCAGGTCCGGCACCGTGCCAGGGCACACCTGGCTAGCGTAGGAAGAGTTTCCAGCTCCTTAAAGGCTGGCTGGTCAGGTCGATGATCGATGGCTTGTTCAATTTCTACGGCGTTCATGTGGGCGGTTCCGGTCATTGCTGCCAAGGCTGCATCTGGGGCCACCATCCATGCAAAGAGGCGGCGGTGGTCGGAATCGATTGGCAGGCAGGCTCATGGGTAGACTTTAAGATGCGGCTGTCTGCAAGGAGACGGGCTTAGGTGCTTTATGAGCAGGGAGCACAGTGAGCACAGGGACAGCGCAGGAGTGGTGGGGCTTGTAGCGATTCCCTGTGCTGGCTTCCAGTAGGGAGCCGAGGGAGTAATTCCTTCTCTTATGTTCCCGGAGTTCCCTGTGCCGACCCGCTGGAGGAAGCAAGCGCAGACCCCATGAATACGGGCTGATCCCGCTGTTCCCTGCGTTCCCCCACCAAAATAGAACACTGCAACTAGCCAACATGCTCCAAGCGTGCCGGATCAATCCAATAGAGTCCTGGATTGCTGCCGTCCGGGAGCCGCTTCCTGTGCTGCAGCTTGCCTGGCTCCTTCTTGATGAGGGCCCCCACAGAGTCCAGTGTGCGCAGCACACGAGTCAGCTCGAAGTCTTCGGTGGCATCCTGAAGGCCGCCGCGAGTGAATAGGTAGATGCGTCCGCTGGCGGTGCGCTCCCAATAGCCCGCGCGGTCACGAACAGCTTCTGCACCTACGGCTGTGGACTGAAAGCGGCTGCCACCGTGGCGGTCGATGAAATCGGCGATGGCGCGCAGGATCTGCCGATCCTCGCTGGGACCTTCTCCACGCTCGGCCTGCCAGCTTTCAAAGAGCTCCACCATGCTGTTGGTCCCTTCGCCCTCGGTTAGCGGTAGCAAACCGTAGGTTGTGGCGAGCTCCAGCGCTAGAGCGAGGATCGCAAAATTCTTTGCTACGCGAGCAGCCTGGCTGGAGGTCGGGTGAAAGCGCTTCTGGATCGTATCCAGCAGGTCTGGCAGCTTTTCCGTATCGCCATGCTCGATCAGTCGCCGTACGAATGCTGGACCGGCGTGGCCATAGTGAACCCCGCTGGCCTTCTGGAGTGCATCGGACAGGGCCTGTCCGCTGGGGTGATTGTGGAGGTTGTCCCAAGCACCGTAAGTTCGCCCTGCCGAAACCGTTACCAGACGAACTTCCTGACCGGCGCGGACAGGCTTTCCCGCCTCGCGCATCTTGGTTTCGAGCGTTATCTCACCACTCGACAGCAATATCGCTAGCCACCGGCGGATCTTGCGTGCAGCGCCGGTGGGCTCAGCACGCTGTTTCCCGACTCCATCCACGATGGCATATACCACCTCGCCCACGATGGCCGGATTGGCCTGTCCGAGCTCGTCGAGCGGCACAAGGCAATCGTTTCGCAGAGCAGATAGACCCTCCAAGCCGCTGCCTGAAGCAGCCCACTTCCGCATGAATTTGTTTCCGTGCCCCCATACCGAAGCGGCACACATCACGATGGTGGTTTTTCCGTTGGAACTGTCCCAGAGCAGGTGAAAGCCGCACCCTGAGTAAACTCGTAGAGGCGCTAGCAGCGTGCCCGCAAGTGACGCGCCAATGCCCAACTGAAAAAGTGGATTGCCTGGCAGGATTGCGCTGATTTCGCGCTTCCAGCCTTCCAGCGTACCGGCCCTGCCGTACTCACCGTCGGCGGCACTTTCCGACTGAAAAATCGCATCGCCCTTGCCGACGCTTTCGAGAGGGGTGATGTAGAGCTCAGCACCTACCCAGCCGGTAGTTGAGGTCGAGATGACCCGACGCTGTGGGTACTGACTCGCGATGTAACTCACGACCTCGCGTTGCTGGTAGTGGTCAATCCTCAGCCCTCGGTTGAGCAAGGTGGAGACAATACGCTCCGGCCTGCCACCGAGAAGCTCGGAGGGCATGGCCCACGTAAGCGATCTGCCATCCAGATTTGTATAGCGCAGCAGCCGACCATAGCCCTCGCTGCACGACTGATCACGAGTGATGGCATCTACATGCAGCGGTCCGCAGATCCACTCGTGTGTGGACGTTTCCTGCCCATCCTCGGTGCGTGTGCTGCGGTGCAGCCAGACGCCGGGAGCAAATTTTTGCCCGTTGTGCACGATCGCAGTGTCATGGACGGTGTAGCCGTTCCTGGGGATGACGGGGGAATGAGTGGCTAGCCGGGCAACGCTTGTACCCGTGCCGGTGGCCGCTGGTTTTACAGTGTGCATGCCTGATACCTGAATTTTTGAGCGCAAAAGTCCGCAAACCAAAAATTTGGTTTGAAAAGATCGAAAGTTTTGGGGCTAGCCGCCCTCTCAGCAGCAAACGCCAGCTCAGAGGGCGCGGCGACGCATTACACGGTGGAGTTGAGGATTTGCTCTAGCTGTTCGCGTGACCACAGGAGGCGGCGACCGAAACGGCGTGGTTGCGGAAAGCCCGGGATTTGGCGCATGCGCCAGAGCGTCGTGTCGCTGCAGCGCAAAAGCTGGCAGAACTCGTCGTTTGTCAGGAACTGGGTGTTTGGCATAGCGTGGTGCTCCATGTGGGTCGGTGGAGACACTGTGCCAACTAGAAAACGGTTTTTGGGGCGGTATCTGACCACATTCTGGTAGGTTTAAAGATTAGCCAATGAAAACAATGACTTATAAATTTCTTTCGGGGCGATTTTTTTCTTTTCTTGAGTTGGCTGTGGCGCTGGGAGCTCGCCCATAGCTTCCTTCAAGCAAATCAGTGGATTGAGGCACCAGCGGGCTAGTGTTGAGCAAAGTGTTGAGCAAAACGAGCAGAAAGAAAAACGGCCTATGCCCCTAAGAGCATAAGCCGTTGATATTCGGAGGTTTTTTGGTGGGCCCACACGGACTCGAACCGTGGACCAAAGGATTATGAGTCCTCTGCTCTAACCAACTGAGCTATAGGCCCTCAGAGGCGGGCGGATTATACCGGTGGTGTTGCGTATGCGCCAAGCAAAGCTGTGCGCGCCGGACTGTTTTGCGCGGCCAGAAATGCAAAACCCCCGGCGCGGGCCGGGGGTTCTGGTTTACTCGTCGAGGAAGGAGCGCAGATGCTCGCTTCTCGTCGGGTGGCGCAGCTTGCGCAGCGCCTTGGCTTCGATCTGCCGGATCCGCTCGCGGGTGACATCGAACTGCTTGCCGACTTCCTCAAGGGTGTGGTCGGTGTTCATGTCGATGCCGAAGCGCATGCGCAGTACCTTGGCTTCCCGTGCGGTGAGGCCGGACAGCACTTCGCGAGTGGCTTCCTTGAGGCTCTCCACGGTCGCCACGTCGATCGGCGATTGCATGGCGGAGTCTTCAATGAAGTCACCCAGATGCGAGTCTTCGTCGTCGCCGATCGGAGTTTCCATGGAGATCGGCTCTTTGGCGATCTTCAGTACCTTGCGGATCTTGTCCTCGGGCATTTCCATGCGTTCGCCGAGCTCTTCAGGCGTGGGCTCGCGGCCCATTTCCTGCAGCATCTGACGGGAGATGCGGTTGAGCTTGTTGATCGTCTCGATCATGTGGACCGGGATGCGGATGGTCCGCGCCTGGTCGGCAATGGAGCGAGTGATCGCCTGGCGAATCCACCAGGTGGCGTAGGTCGAGAACTTGTAGCCGCGGCGGTATTCGAACTTGTCGACCGCTTTCATCAGGCCGATGTTGCCTTCCTGGATCAAGTCGAGGAACTGCAGGCCGCGGTTGGTGTACTTTTTGGCGATCGAGATAACCAGACGCAGGTTGGCCTCGACCATCTCTTTCTTGGCGCGGCGAGCCTTGGCTTCACCGATCGACATCCGACGGTTGATGTCCTTGATGTCGGCAATCGCCAGTACGCATTCTTCTTCCAGTGCGAGCAGCTTCTGCTGGCAGCGCTGAATGTCTTCCTTGCGTGCAGCAATGGCTTCGGCGTACTTGCTCTTGCCGCTAGCCAGCTTATCGGCCCAATCAAGGTCAGTTTCATTGTTAGGAAACTGGCGCAGGAAGTCTGCGCGCGGCATGCGTGCGTCGCGAACGCAGATCTGCATGATCGCGCGTTCCTGGGCGCGGATCTGGGCCAAGGCGTCGCGTACACGTTCTACCAGCGCATCGTACTGCTTGGGGATGAGCTTGATCGGCATGAACAGGATGGCCAGTTCCTGCAGGGCATCGGTCGCCTGCTGGCTGCCACGTCCATGCTTCTTCAGCGCCTTCTTGGCGACGTCGAGCTGTTCAGCAACTGCGCCGAAGCGAATGCGGGCAACTTCCGGATCCGGACCGCCATCGCCTTCTTCTTCTTCGCTGTCAGAATCGTCTTCGTCTTCGTCGTCCTTGTCGTCACCGGCCGGCTTTGCCGCTGCCTGCGGTGTAACTGGCTCGACTTCTGCCTGCGGGCCGGCTGCGCCGTCATCGTCAGGGTCGATATAACCGCTGAGAATGTCGGAGAGACGCCCACCTTCGGAGGTGACGCGATCGTAATCGGCAAGGATGCTGTCGACGGTGCCCGGGAAATGGGCAATAGCACTCATCACCTCACGAATGCCTTCCTCGATGCGTTTGGCGATTTCAATTTCGCCTTCGCGGGTCAGCAGTTCGACGGTACCCATTTCACGCATGTACATGCGCACGGGGTCGGTGGTGCGGCCAATGTCGGTTTCGACAGCGGCAAGTGCCGCCGCGGCCTCTTCGGCTGCGGCTTCATCGGTATCGGCTTCGGCCAGCAACAGGGCATCGGCATCCGGGGCAACCTCGAATACATTGATACCCATGTCGTTGATCATGCGAATGATGTCTTCCACCTGTTCCGGATCGGAAATATCCTCCGGTAGGTGGTCATTGACCTCGGCGTAAGTCAGGTAACCCTGCTCACGGCCACGCTGGATCAATTCTTTGAGACGGGACTGCTGTTGCGCTTTTCCGGACATATAACCCTATCCACTGACGGTTCTGGCGGGTTGAAAACAAGCTGACCATTATAGCCGAGCAAGGACCTCACGCGCCAGTTGAGGTCGATATAGCGGGTGCTGAGTTGCGATTTAATAGGTTGCGCAGCTGATCTTTCTCCTCTGCGCTGAGTTCGCCCTGGCGAGCTTTGCGTAGCAGCGTTTCGAGGCTGCGCTCGCGTTGTCTGGTAGCCAGGCTTGTTATGGTGTCGAAAAACTGTTGTTCAAGGTTATCGGCCGAGATCAGCCATTCTTTCTCTGCCAAAGCACGTAAAAGACGCCCTTGGTCGGTTCCATGCCAGCGAGCGATCAGTTGCAGGCTGCGCAGCTTGGGATTTTTCTGAAGTGTGCCGAGCAGTGCGACGAGTAGCTGCGCATAGGTGTCGTCTTCCGCTGCGAAATGACTGGCATCTTCGACCTTCTGTGCAAGTTCTGGATAATGTAGCAGCGTTCGCAGGGTGGTCAGTGCTGGTGGCTCGACTGACGTCGGTGTTCTCGGTGCTCGTGGTTTAAAGTCTGGACGCTGGCCGGGCTTTTTCCAGTCCTTCTTCCATTCTTTCTTGCTGTTGCGCTTCGGTTGAGCGAATTCCTGCGGTGCGTAGTAGTCACCCTCGTCATGCCCGGAGCCCGTATCGTAGTAGATGTTGTCGTCGTATTCCGGACCTGCACTCGGCGCCGTGGCCGTCATATTCTGGAGTGCATCACTGTGCAGGCCGGTGATTTCACCGAGGCGTTGGCGCATCAGTGCGCGCAGATTGGTGCCGGGTATCTTTTCGATAAGCGGCGCGGCCAGCGTGGCCAGATGGGCCTTGCCTTCCAATGAGCGCGGGTCGGCTTCTTCGCTGAGTTGCTGGAAAAAGTAGTTGGCCAATGGCTGGGCCTGTTGCTGTATCCGTGCCATGAAGGCATCGGTGCCTTCGGCGCGCACCAGGCTATCCGGATCTTCGCCTTCGGGTAGGAACAGGAAGCGTGCCCGGCGACCATCTTGCAAATTAGGCAGTGCTGCCTCCAGTGCGCGCCAGGCGGCCTTGCGCCCGGCTGCGTCGCCATCGAAACAGAACAGCACGCTGGGTACGATGCGGAACAGTCGCTTGAGGTGCTCGTCGCTGGTGGCGGTGCCGAGCGTGGCGACGGCATTGCGCAAGCCTTGCTGAGCCAGTGCGATCACGTCCATATAACCTTCGACGACCATGATTTCGTCCAGGTCGCGGTTGGCTTTGCGTGCCTCGTAGAGGCCGTACAGCTCCTGGCCCTTATGAAATACAGGTGTTTCCGGCGAGTTCAGATACTTCGGCTTGTCATCCCCAAGCACTCGGCCGCCAAAGGCAATGACGCGTCCACGGCTGTCGCGGATCGGAAACATCACGCGGTCACGAAAGCGGTCGTAGCTTCTTCCCGTTTCGGCGTTTTCGATCAGCAGTCCGGCGTCGATCATTGCCTTCTGCTGCAGGGTGTCGCCGCCCAGGTGTTTCATCAGGTTGTCCCAGCCGGGTGGCGCGAAGCCGAGGCCGAAATCCCTAGCGATCATTCCAGACAGGCCGCGACC
>Ga0208645_1000473_pt1 | contig 43083 bp, 28 predicted proteins | sample VirMetDEL_Sep_01_FD_184519 | JGI IMG/M metagenome (GOLD analysis project Ga0208645, IMG submission 184519) | Aqueous microbial communities from the Delaware River and Bay under freshwater to marine salinity gradient to study organic matter... | ecosystem: Environmental > Aquatic > Marine >... | reverse complement strand
ACATGCTAAACATCATGAGTGGAAGAAGATATTTCAGTTTTTCAAAGAACATCCAATTGCTATGGGTTCATTTGCTACTAAGTATGTGAATCCAAATCTTGTAGAATTTGACCCAGGAGGTAAAGTACGTATCAGATTCAGTCTGATGCCACAACACATGTCTGATATACATGAACCGAACACCAGTAAAATAATAGATAGAATAAAAGCCATAGACGCTTTTATAGAGAGTGGTTACGATGTTCATGTAAACTTTAGTCCTGTGATACTTTATCAGAACTGGAAAGAAGACTACAAAGAACTATTTCAAATGCTTGATAATTATGTAGATTATAAAGATCAAGTACTAGCAGAGGTTATATTCCTTACGCATAATGAAGCTAAACATTTTAAAAACTTAGAAACTAACCCTAATGCAGAAAAGTATTTATGGGTGCCTAAAATACAAGAAGTTAAGATTTCTCAGTATGGAGGACTTAATTTACGTTATAAAAGTAAACTAAAGTCAGAATATATAAGTAATTTTACAAAATTACACGATAAGATTATTCCTTGGAATAAGATTAGATATATATTTTAGTCTATGAAAGATTATGAATTTAAAATATTATCCATCGCAATATTAGGTTTATGCCTACTTGTAGTAGCGATGGGAATAAGAGTAGAATCACTGAAAGATGAGCTGGATACTGAACAACGACATAGTAAAACATCTATTAAAAACATACCTGCCGTATCTGATAGCATTTCTATTGGGAGTGATAGTTGCATGGAAAGGCTGCGGTGACACAAGTGGCAAGCCTATCACTACTGTAATAGAAAAGCCAGTACCAGTCATAGAGTATGTAGACAGGTGGAAAGAGAAGCCTGTTAGATACGTTGAAACGAAAGTTGTTACCGTACATGATACCGTACAAGTAACCGTGCATGATGTTCGCTTAGATACGTTATTTTTGATTGATACGTTAAAGATAGTAGAGGCTTGGCTTACTGAAGTTACCAAATACGACACTACAGCATCTTTTGAAACGGCAGATATAAGGTTACGTTGGCAGAATTACCAAAACTTCAGCGAAAATGTAAGGATTGACTACACACCTAATATTCGCAATTCGCGAATCGCGATAGGTATGCATGCTAAGGTAGGATTAGTTTCTGATTTTAAAATGCAATATACTCCTATGATAGGAGCTGGAATCGGCTTTAAAATAAAAAACAATTATCTAACTGCTGACTATGGTTACCTTCAACAACACTATGTTGGAGTAACCTATGGTCGGTATTTCTTAAATTTTTAATATGAATTATTCTGAATTAGAATCTGCTGTAGAACAATGGGCAGAAGATCGCGGTATTTTCGATAAAGCTACCGCACTAAAACAAGCGCTTAAAACTCAAGAAGAAGTAACAGAACTAGTAAATGCTATCGTAGATAATGATTTCGATGAAATCCAAGATGCTATGGGTGACATTTTAGTAACACTTATTATCCAGGCTAAAATGCAAAAAGTTTCTCTTGAAGTTTGCCTGGAAGGGGCTTATAATATTATAAGCAAACGCACAGGTAAAATGGTTAATGGTCAATTTGTAAAAGATGAGCACTGATACGCTTATTGATCTTTGGAAGCATAAATTAAACTTAAGTGATTGGGATATAATAGCTCATCAAATAGCACCAGAACAGATTTTATACAATGGCGAAAAATATTTTGTTGGTATACATAGGGATTTTGGTAGAAAAAAAGCTATTATATACCATGACATTGCTCTAGATGAAGAAAGCATTGTTCATGAGCTATTACATATAGTATACCCTGAACCTAATCAAGACGAGACATTCCAAGATTATGAGCGTTGGATAACAGAAGCTGCAGAAAATCTTACCCAATCTGAAGATGTTTGGAAACCTATTTCTTATATTTCAAAAATGTTTACAGGATTTCAGCCCCATCATCATTTAGAGGCAATAACTGAGCGAAACTCTTGATCAGAGTAGAAACAGCCGTAAATTCCATGGATCAGCTCGGTGATAATGGTGGTAACACATGTCCACTCGCTCTTAACTTAAACCAAAACAAAAATGAGTAAAGAAAAATGCCCTTACTGTCACCAAGTAGGATTCCATAAACTGAGCTGCCCAACGCAGAAGGTGACGGTGTTCATTCCAACACTTGAAGGAGACGAAGCAGAGGAGTTCATCCGCAAGGCAGACGAGAACGTAAGACTGATGCGACAGAGACGATGCAAGAATCACGTATGGCGAAAGGACTACTTAAACGGTGGTAAGAAATGTCAAGTGTGTGGTAAGGAAAAAGAAGAAGCGAAACGAAGTAAAGACGTAGAGGAATGAGTAAAAAAGACGGCTACTATGGAATTTTAGTTACCTATAATACGCATGATAAAACTTGGTATGCATTTTATAGAAGAGACGTAGATTACTACTGGGCCAAAAGAGATTCTATACTTAAAGGATCAGGATCTTCTGCCGAAAAAGCAATTGATAACTATTTAAAATTGAAAAATGAAAAAACAATCAAAGCTTGAAATGCTTGGATTAGGTAGTATGTATGTTCTTGTATTTTTATTTTTTATGATAGCTACAATTAATGGATGTTATTCTCAAAGCTACCAGTATGCCGTTCCTAGTGTAAATAAAGACACATTGTACCTTAAAAAAGGAGATATGCAAAATGTTTTTATTTCTGTTTGGGATGAATATGAAAAGTGTCCTATTATATTTATTTGCGATTCAATTAACACTCATCGCAAACGGTATTTGGACAATATTTTAGCATACAGAAAAGAATCATTATATTTGTTAAATGAATTACAGTAACAAAAGAGGAGAAAATGAGAGCTATGAAGATTATAAAGAGCGTCTCAAATTCTTAAATCGTTTAAAGAAAAACAGATCTATTCTGGTATGGCCCAGCAAAAGTGCAGGTACATATACTAAAGATTCAGGAGAAAGTCTTTCTCTTGTAGGAGATCAAATGAGAGGGCTTATTAAAGCTGAGCTTGACCAATATAACGATTGGGCAATTGTAAATAAAGATTCTGAATTGTTAAAAGATAATCATGATACTGGGACAGAAGATCCCAAGTCTGTATAGTTTTATTGGTGATTGGTTTTACTATACAGTAAAGAAGGTGGGGAGAGATCTCCACCTTTTTTTTACCGAAACTGTACATTATCTGGTTTTGTTAGTTTCTGTATAAAAACTAACAATATCTTTCATGTAATCACCTCTAGTGAAGTGTTTATAGAAAGGAACTGTATCAAAAAATCTTTTTTCAATTTTATACTGGCCTTTTCTAAGACCTGATTTATATATTTCAGGACTTTCTCCAGATAAAATAGCCCCAACGTCTGTCATTCCTTGCCCTAGTAAATTTGCAATTCTTTCAATCATTGTTACAGTTGCTGCAGGATTTCTTAGGATACGACTAAGCTCTATAAGTGATGTATATTGACGTAACTCACTGTATAGACGAAAAGAAAAGAAGCTTAATCTAAAATACATTTTTTCAGCTTCTTCATCATCTTCTGAGTTAGCCATTCCTGCTAATGCAAGTCCCATCATATTAGCAGCAACCATAAAACCAAGCTCTGACACAAATCTGTGCATGTTAGCTTTTTCTGTTTCTCTAAGTTCATTCCAATTTTCAGAAAGCACTTGCCATTTAAGGTCTTTTAAATCACTTATTGATTTTCCTATAAATTTATAAACAGTTGCATATAAACCTCTAGGTACTACCATGCTTTTTGTAGGATCAAATATCAAATATCTATAATGTGGAGGTCTTTGATTTTTATTTAGATACTCTCCTTCCAAGGTTTCTCCTTTTTCTTTGTCTAAGTTAGCATAAGTCCCAATAAAAGGAGTATAGTCCATAACAACTTTTCTAATACCTCCCCATCTTCTTTCTTGACCAGGTGCTAAATATTTTTTATGTTGTACCATTAAGTTACCTAACAACAATCTTTGGAAGTTAATACTATTTCTAACACTGTAATTACCATGTAATTGCTGATTTATCCTTTGTACAATGTGAGTTATTCTAATATTCCCTTTTCTTCTTTGGTCTAGACTTTTATACTCATATTTTTTATATCGGGAACCTTGTTTAATTTCAATTTGAGATACTTCGTCTGTATAAGTAATCCTTCCATCTTTTACATTAAATGTATCGTACAAACTCATAGCATCTTCTCTCTTGTCTACACGTTTTGTTACGTCTTTTTTAGATATGTATTTACCATCAGCATCTAAAACTTTTATATTTAAAAGCGTTGCTATCATAGTAACACTTTGTACTTGTTTTTCTACTGTATGATTTAAAATATGAAAACTAGAACCGTGTATTAACTGTCTTCCTTTTGTATTGTATGCGTAGTTAAATTCTCTGTGATCAAAACTGTTAACAGGATCGAATATATAGTTTAATAGATTTATTTTAGAATACTTGTCAACGGGCTCTAAAACATCTTGCAATTGATTTACAAAGTCTGCCGCATATAATCCTTCTGCTTTTGCAACTTGTTTTGCGGTATAAAACTCTCCTGCAACTCCTTCTGTTATAGTTAATGTGGTGGCTAAAGATAAGTTAGCAAATGAAGAATCTATATTACCTGACAGCATTGTTAAACTTGTATATTGAGCCATCATTTGTACAATCTTGGTAAGAGGAATGTTTCCTATTTTATATCCAGGATCAATTTGACGAATACCAAACATACGTTTGTCTATTTCATCTCTCAACATATTATAAGACTCTGAAGCTCTTTTATCTATATTTCTACCTGTAAAATTATGCCCAAACACAGGCAATCCTGCTTTAACAGCTAGCTTTTTTCTTTTCTTTAAAATAGAAGAAAGCATTTCAGCAAATGGTAAAAACTCAATCATTTTTTGATAGTTAATGCCATTGAATGTATTAAATACAAGCATTGTATGAAGGTCTCTGGATTGCCTATCCGTTTCCATTACACCTCTATAATAAATAGGAACGTATTGTCGTTCTCGTAGATCGTGAGATTGCGTTAATCTAAAAAATTTACGTCTTTTCTTTTTCTTTCTCCTTTCCTCTATTTCATCCTGCTCTTTTTTAAGCCTTTCATTTCTTTCTTTTTCTGTCTCTGTTTCTTTATCTATAGCGCTTATAATATCTCCTTGTTCTTCAATCTCTCCTACCACATATTGAAAACTTTCTTCTATCCAAGGTTTTATTATCTCTGACATATAACTATTCTTTCCAAATAATTTTACACGTCCAAATAATCCTTTTTCAATATTTTCAAAAGACTCCATTGCAGTTTTACGCATGCTAGGCATCTTAAAACGTAATTGAAATTCAAAAGGCATACTTTGCTCATTTTTTAAATGAAGCTTTATGTATTCGTTATAATACTGCCATAAAACTCTTTCGTCTTCAGTACCTTCTTTATATTTTAATAGCTGGTCGTATTGAGGATTTTCATATTTTTTCTGATCTTCTTTAGATTTTGGAATTATAAAAGTTGAATGATACTTACTATGCAAATTATATAATTGGTGTTGGGCATCAAAAAACTCATCACTTTTTCCTTCTTGTCTCTTTTTTGCTTTAGCTAAAGTTATTTTAGATTTTAAATCTGCCATAAGTGCTAAATCATTTTCATACGCTTCTTTTTCTTCTTCAGACATTTTTGAAGTATCCAGCGTAGGTAATGTAAAATTTTCTACTGTGTTTTCTTCTATCCACTCTTCGTAAGCAGCTAACGCTTCTTCTCTAGTGAGCTCTTCGTCATTAATAAATTCTAGCTTTTTTTCTTTTAGTAACCTTTCCCAAGCAGAGTAATACCTAGCAACAAAAAACTTAGTATAATTTCCATCTTCATCATACTCTGCCATAAATTTAAACTGATCTTCTATAGATTCAGGTTTACCAAAAACCTTATTATAACTTTCAATCATTTTAACCCGTAGCTTATCTAGGTTATATAATTGTTTATGGAAATCTAAACGAATCTCGTCTTCTACAATTGCTAATTGAATTTGAAAGGCTCTTAAAACATCATCAGGAACATCTAACATATTCATAAACATTCTATGCCCCCATGAAATATCCCCTTCTCTAGACCTTAACATGTTTCTAAAAAGAGCCTTACCTCTTTCTGTAAAGTCAGAACCTTCTTGAAGTTTTTCTTCGATAAATTCTTCAAAAGGTTTATCTATACCCCTTTCTTTTCTTTCTTGTTCTGTTTTAAATTTTTTACGGGCTGCTAAATACTGCTGCCTGTAAAGCTCTACCATTTCTTCTTCTATAATTTCTTTTCCTGTACTAAATTTATTTATTACAGTATCCATTATAAGTTCCTCATACCGAACCTCTATTTCTTCTCTTTTAGCTTTTAAAACACGCATTGCCTCAATAAGCTCTTCTAGTCTTTCTAGAAACTCCTCTCTTCTAGCTTTTTCATTTCGCATATAAGGCAATATAGTATATTTACTAGCAACTAAAGCGTCTAATTGATCATCTAGCTCTTTATATGTTTCTAAATAAGTGTAAAGCGCTTGTAGATCTTGTGCGTTTCGAGACACTTCTTCTACATTTCCACTAGCCATAGAAATTTCAATTCTATTTATAATCTCGGTAGCTTCTTGTAATTGAGTTATAGCATTTTTAATAAACTCTCCTATTTGTTGTACAGCTCTGAACTTTGTCTCTCTTGTACTTTCTTCTTCAATTATTTTTTTTAGGTTTTCCTTATCTTCTTTTAAAGTTTCTTTTGTTGTAAGCTCATTTAAATTAGCTATTCTTTTTCTTCGTAATTTTTGAAGAGTTTTTTCAATGCTGGAAATAGTTCCCTGGACTATATTTCTAAATATATTAGTCTCATTTTTAAACTGACCATCATTATAAGGCTTGTTTGTAATTCCTATTTTTTCAGCTTCTTTTACTACGTCTTCTAAAAAAGGCTCTCCGTAAATAGGCATAGTTTCGCCAAACTCATCTGGCTCTGTTCTTCCGTATTCGTATAACCTAGGAGTTGTTTTATCTGACTTTTTTAATTTATAATCTTCAGGAAAATGTACCCAATCTCCGAACTTACTTTTAAATTCAGGCCCAGTAGCAAATTTGTAATACGCATCTGCTCTTTCTTCGCTGTATTGTTTGCTTAACTTTTCATAAAGTTTACTGTCTTCACCAGTAATAGGATGTGTGTATTTACAAGCCATTGTTATTTCTTTTTACGTCTTTAATCACATTTAGGTTTATATGGATTATCAAATAGTCCTAATTGTGGATCTATATAATTGTTTGGAAATACTGCTACTTTTCTCTGCCCTATTTTACCATTTGGAGTTTGCACTAATCTAACAACTTTTCCTCCATTAAAAACTTTGTTATTAATATTTAGAACTGCTTCTAAAGACATATTAACTTTCTTGCTAGGATTGTTCCATTGGTAATAAACACCTCCCCATTTTCTGAAAGCCCCTTCTTTAGCTGCTTTATCTATTTCTTCTTTAGCACGTTTTACAATTTCTGCTCTAGATATATTGTAATACGTAAATTCTGAATCCATTTCAATATTAGTATCTGCATACTCTTCATAAGGTATAAATCTTCGTATATCGTAGTAATCTTTATCTCTTTTAAATCCTTTTTCAGAACCAATTTTTGCTTCAAATATATCTTGCCATGTAGCAAACCCTTCTTTTGTAGCAGCTTTTTCCTCAGAGTTAAGGAAAAAGTCAATAAGAATAACATTATCCCTTTCAAATTGAGACAATTGTTTCATGCGGCTTACAAAATTACCACGTAAAGCTCTAAACTTTTTAGCTATGTAAGGATATTCTGTCACAACTCCGTTAACTATAAATTTACCGCTAGAGCCTTTATCCCAAACGTATATAGGAATAAAGTTTTCTATTTCTTTAGTAACAACATTATTTACCCAATCCCATACATCTTGTCTTGTTTTAACTTCTAGATCTTTTTTACTAATTTCAAAATCAAGGTCATGCACAGTTTCTGAATCAGGCCGCATTAAAATACCCTGTGCCCTTATAGCAAGCGACCCTACGAGCTTTCCTTTAAGTTTTACAATAATTTCTTCTATTAGTTTAGCTGCTTTAGGATAATCAGCAAGAGATTCTTCGTAGCTTCTATCTTTAAATTGCTCCTCTCTTGCTTCTCTATAATTTTCCATCCAATCTTTTTCTCCTTCTAAAACTTTATCAGCAATATCATTAGCTATTACTTCAATAGGAGATCCCGTTTCTTTTTCGGATCCTTCTAACAACAAAGGCTGCTCGCTTAGACCCATTACAAATTTTATTCTTTGTATAATGTCTAGTATAGCATTATAAACATCGTATGCAGTTTTTAAGAAAAATCCTTTTGGTTCGGTTTTTCTATTAGCATAGACAATAGCTTCAGCTAGTAATTTACCAGCAGCTTCTTTCTTTATTTTTTCAAAGTTTATACTACCATCACTTAATTGATACGCAGGATCATTTTTGTAGTCTTCAACTACTTGAGGATATTTTCCCCAACTAGTGATATTATCCATAAGCGGTTTTATAACTTCATTATCAGCTCCCACAAGATCAATTAGCATATGACTAAATTCTTCAGGCATCAATGCAGCATTTCTATCTTGAGCGACCTCAATAATTTTCTTTAAACTATTTGTTACTCCTAGTCTGCCTATGCCATATCGTTGCGCCATTTCCTCTATAGTCCGTTCTGTTATTTTAACTCCGAACTCTTCAAGGTATTCTATTAAATATTTATCTAATTCTTTATTTGCAGCTTGTGTAAGCAACTCTATTTCTTTTAAAGACTCTTTATTCGCTCTCATAAAAGAGTCGTATCTAAACGCTGCTAGTACGTCTAATCGTTTACCCCTAAAAGCTTCAAAATTACTTTCTAAATAACCTTCAAAAGATTCTATTTCGTCTTCAGAAAGTCCAAGTTTCTTTAATGTATTCTTTGTGTCGGTAGATAATTTATTTCCTGTATATATAAGAGAAAGTCCTAATAGTTTATTAGAGAGTCTTGCATATTCTCGTGCTTGTTCTGCTAATGTATTTTCTAAATGGTAAAGCTCTTCGTTACCTTCAATTTCATTAGTGTCATAATTATATCCACTAGTATCAAACTCTCTAGGATTTGTTAAAAATCTATTTTTCTCGTTAGCTCCTTCTTTAAAAGTTATTCCATCTATGATTGTATCTAAAGAAACAGCTTTATATTTTTTTACAGTTTTACCATCCTGGTCTTCTTTAGTGAAAGTTTCTACTTTATTCTCTCTAAATATCGAAGTGTCTGTTATAAAAGGCTCTATAATAATATTACCTTTTTCGTTATACCCAAGCTTATTAGTTTTAGCATAAACAGGATTACTAATTTTTCCTTCATTTATTGTAGAAAATCCTACTAATTCATATAAATCATCTCCAAGTTTTACAAACTTTGAAAACTCTTCGTATTTACTATCATCCTCTATAATTTCTTTACGGACTCTAAGATCTCCTGTGGCAAACGCTATTATCTTTTTTGTGTTTTTATCTATTCTTTTATTGGTAATAGTACTTGCAGATACAGTAGGTGCGTATTCATGTATATCAGAAAAATTTCTAATCATAGGCTCTACAAAAGGTAGAATACTAAAACTATCTGTTCTTTCTTGATATTCGGCTGCTATATCTCCATTATACTTTGTATAAGCTTCAGGAACATTACGCTGGAGCATCATATTTTCGTAATCAAAAGGAATCAAATGATGGAACGAAAACATTCTTTGAGTCATTCCACTTGTAGCATATGCATATAATGCAAGGTCTGCTGCAAATTTTCTAACTTTTGCATCTTCGTGTACTAACAAGTCTTCCCAAGCAGCTTCTAACCTATCTTGGTCTTTACCATCCATTAATCCTGAACGGAATTGAATAGAGTTCATTTCTGCAGCAGAACTTGCTCTGTTGAGGATAAGACTATTTACAAGTTCATTATTTTGAATAGGGGATTCTTTTGATAACTGATAATACGCAAGTCTTTTAAAGATATTATTATCTCCTGCAAGTAACTCTTTTAATTTATCTTGTGTAAATCCTTCGATCTTACTTCCTAAATAAATAGCTTTTAAAGAAGTGTACGCCTTTCTTATTTTAAAAGGATCTGTAGCTATTGATTCATCTATTATATATGAGTAAAGCTTAGCTAGAGCTGCTTGATATCCTGGAGTAAATAAATCAAACTGCTCTTTAAAAAGCTCCTGCATTAATTTTACAGAATTTTGAGTATAAATATCTAACATAGTATTGTTAAATCTAGCATCAACTCCTAAAACTGTATCATTTAAGATAGCTTTGTTTTTTTTATTTATAGAAGCTATAACATTTGCAGAACCTCCACTTGATCCTTCTACATCTTGTTTAGAAGCAGATACTACATCATTTACGGCTGAGGCTATTCCTTTTAGCTTGTTAAATATTAAGTATACTTTGATTTGATTTACAACATGCCCTGGATTAGCCATATTACCACCATTTTTAAGCATACCTATAAGTTGCTCTTCTGAAAAAAGCGCTCTAAGATCTGGCAAGCCTTTTTTATACTTTTCTTTTAAGCTTGCCAATATACCATCAAACTCTTTGTAATAATCTTGTATCGTTGCCCCGTCAATTCCTTCTGACATTTTTGCTTCTGCAAAAGCTTGTCTATACTCATCAAATATTAAATCTTCAGCAGATAACATTTTGCCATTACGCATTTTCTTAGTTGTGTTTTCTGCTTGATTATATCTAGTATATGCTACAAACTTTTTCAGAATAGGTTGAGGCATAAAAAAATCTGTCCATTCAGGAGAAACCCCTGCCCTGTCAAGTAAAGAGACTGTATTTGCTGTTAAAGAGTTATTATTAAGATAAAAGATGTAAGGATCTTTCGCAATATCTACGTAAGCATTTAGCCTTCCTGATATTATATTAGATATGATCTCTTTTCTTTCGTTGTATATATCTGCAAGGCTTGTAGCACTGCCTCTTTTATTTCCTATACCTAGATATTGATTTAATACAATTGGATTAAATTGAGAAATAGCATGATCTACCAAAGCTCGTGCTACCTGCCCTACTCCAAATTTACCCCCAATATAAGACTGTTTAGTTTCTAGTTGGTAAGAAGGACTAAACCATTCAAGGTCTTCAAGTCTGTTTAATACTTTATTTACAGCTTTGATATAATTATTATACTCTTTAGAAGACTCTAAAGCTTTAAGTGCAGTTATTTCTTGCTGACTAAACTTACTTATATTTTCAAATAATCTAACTTTAGCAGCTCTAAATTTTGTACCGATAGAGTCTAGAGGCGTAACAAGACTAATGTAAGTTTTAGGGTCAGTAACAATAGCATCGTATATTTCAAGTTTTCTGTTCTGCAGAGCCTTTCTCTGCATACTTCTCTCCTTGTATTTTTTATCAGAACGTATATAATATATCTCCCCTGTTTCTTTATTTACCCCATAATTAGGCAACATGATATACATTTTATCAATGTCAAAGTCAGATCCTGTTTTAGAAGTAATGTCATCATAAGCTACTACGGTGTCTCCCATAGATTTAGGTAAAAATCCTACCACTTCAAAAGCGTCAATAGAGCTCATACCTTGGTTAGGAATACGATATGCAATACCTCTAAGAAGATTTTTATTTTCTATATATTTTCCAATTTCCAAAGAAGACATTTTCTCATTTCCAGGAATAAGGTCTTTAAAATAACTAGGCAACATTAATTGAGCACGGACATGTTTTTTGTTGTCATTAAAAGTTGCAGGACGTAATGGTTTAGGATTAGTTACTCTAGAAATACTAGCTTGCTCTTCTTTTGATAATGAAGAAAATCTTTGAACTCTTCTAAATCCATAATTACTCATCTGGATATAAGAACCTCCAGGCATTTCTAATTTAACAGTCCTTTTAGTAATTAATGAGCCTATCTTTTGGTCTATTTTATCTGCAAATGGATTTTCGCTTAGTGGTATTTTAAATCCTGTTTTATCAGCATTTAGCTCTAAAGATTTTAATAATTTATTAGTAGTCTTTGTGTCATTTAAAAACTCTCTTTCAAGAATTGCAGCAAGCTTTGTATAATCTACAATTTTATATGTAAGCCCGTCTTCACTGGTTTTAACTCCAAATTCTTCTAAAAGCTCTTCTTTTCCTAAATTAGATAATGCTATATCAGCATCATGGGCCATTTGCACAAGTTCCCTACCTGTTACTTCTTTATATTGGTTTTTCTTTTTACCAGTCTTAACTATAACAGAATACGTTTTATCTAATTCTACGTTAGCTATTATATTACGTTTTATCTGAGATCCTTCTAATTGTGTAGGAGATGTATGAGGCCTTAGATCTTGCTGAAGTTTCCAGTACTCATTTCTAAGAACCATGCTATTTCTTAACTCTAATACAGATCCTTGTTTATCAGCAGTAAACCGTTCTGGAAATTGAGCACCTACCTTTACTCCAGACTCAAAAATTACTTCATCTACTCCTTTTTCTAGCATTGTATCATAAAGAGTTTGAAGCTCTTCTGAGCCTTTCACTAATTGAGGAAATAATACGGCTTGAGAGTACTTAAAATAAGTAGGAACTTTTAATCCCTTATGGTCTCTAAGATCAAAATACATTCCTTTTAACGGCATTGCTGCTATTAATTTCATGTCCTCCTGGGTTCCTTTTCCTTCTAATAATCTTTCATAAGCTTCGTCTAATTCTTTTGCTTCAGTTTGAGTCCATTTGCCTAGCATTTCCATAATACTCTTCCATCTTGTAAGAGTAATATATCCTTGGGCATCTGTTTGATTAATACCCTTTTTATCGTAGGGCTTTAAAATTTCTACTATCTGTTTTTCTGTAAATCCTAAATTAAACTTGTCATTAAAATCCTTGAAATTTTTCAGATAAGTTTTGTAATATTCACTTTTCTTTGTGATATCTTGAAGTACTGCTGCAGTAAAAGTCTCTTGTTCTGGAGAGGTTATATTTAAATCTTGTCCTGGCGCAATAAGCTCAGGAAGACGCTTTTGCATCTCTACCATTGATTTATAATAAGCAGGGTCACCACTGAAGGCTTTCATAATTTCAATAGAAGAAATCATAGACTTAAGTGTATAACCACTTATTAAATGTCTAGCAGCCATATCAGCATTGCTGTCTTTTAGAAATTCCCTGAAGGTTGTAACATCAGTACTACCTATTGCAAGATTTCCATTGTCAAATTGTTTTACTACAGAATATTCTACAGCTTTTACTACTTCTTTTCTAATCCTTTCGTTTAATACTTTTGACATAGCCGCTTTAAACTCTGGATTTTGTTTTAGTTTATCTACAGCAAATTTTATAACTCTGCCTTTTTTTGTGATGCCAAGATTTTCTAAAAATTCGTTAGTAAGTATGCTTTCAAAAAGTTGACTTTTTAAAGCATTAGCACTATTTCTATCAGGAGTACCATCTTCTAAAAGATCCATAAAATGATAAAACTGAACAAGCTCCTCATCAGACCAGGCTAGAGCTTCGTCATCTCCAAATAATTGTTTTTGAGCGTCTCTTATTCTGTTTAATTCTGATATTGCGTAATCTTGAAATACGTTTAAAATAGTATCAGGTATTACATACGTATCTGTCTCAGCGTCATACTTAATATTTTTAATCTGACTTGTTGATAGATATTTAGGGCCTTGATAAACTAACCATACTCCTTTATCTGCCATAGTAGGAGGAGAGTAAATATCATCGTTCATTGTCATATTAACCCGCAAGTTGTACTCGTCTGCTTCAACAATATCTTTATACTCAACTCCTGAACTTATTCCTCCTTTCTTTTGGAAAATATTAAAAGTTCTATAATTAATAGAAGTGCCTTCTCTTTGCAGATAGTTTAAAAGAATAGAGCCTTTATTGTAAACAGCTCCTAATAAATTGTTAGCATAATAAGTAGAAGCATTATATTGAAGGCTCTTCTTTTTGAAATAGTTATTCAAAGAATATATCCAAGCTTTTCTTCCTTCTGTTTTAAGGATAGTAGTCTGATCATAATCTTCTTGAAATACAGATTCTGCTTCTGCTAGCCTACCAACAACTCTACGTTCTTGTTTTAGATAATTTTCTGTTACAAAATCTACTTTTTTAAGAGGTGTTTTACTATCTCCTTTTGAAATTGAATATATAGTGTAAGGTTTTTGCGCTCCTTTCTTTGTAGAGTTTCCAAAAATAAATTTAAGCTCTCCAACCATTTTACTCCTGCTATTTATGCTAGGATCTTCCGCTCCCCTTTTTATAGAGTCATTATAATACATTTGATAAAAAGCCTGGACTCCTTCGGTAGACATTAGAATACCTACTTCACGTAACAGATCTCTAAGCTTTTGAGCGTTTTCAGTAGGTAAAGTTGTAATATCAGAACTGAGATTTAGAATCTCAGAAACAACAGTATCAAACTTTGCTACTATATTCTTAGCTAATTCTGCGTCTCCATATACATTAACCTCATCATTTTCTCCTAACTCTGTTCTAAACAATGGATTATCCCCTAGAAGCCCTAGCCACTTATCCATTATTCTATACTTTTTAGAATTTTGCTGCGGATTTATAAATCTAAAATTGTGATTTACAACTGTTTCTCCTGCTTCTTCTACAAGAGATTGAAATTGTAAGGCAGTTAAAAAGTTATTGTTTGATTTGGACATAGTATTAAAAAACTGAGTTCTTTCGTTATCAGATAACTCGTTCTTAACTATGTCTCTAAGGCGTTCAAATGTTGGATCTTGCTCGGCCATATTATCTAGTATGGCAAGCATTCTATCATACGCAAAAACAGTTTTTATGGTACCATTTTCTTTATCAAAAGTTTGATAGTTTACAATATTTGAAAGCTTAGCTTCAAGCTCATTAAATATTTTAGAAGAATTTGCTATAACAGGTAAACCAGTTTCAGGATTTACTATAATCTTACCCTCTTTATCTTTTTTAACTAGGAAGCTGATTAAGTATTTGGTGTTTATGTTAGCGTTTTCTTTATTACTTGATTCAAAAGCATCTTTAGTTGCAGACTCTAAGTCTTTGTTAGCTCGCTCTTTTTCTTCTTTTTCTCTTATATTTAACTGCTTTACTCTACTAAGCATATCTTTAGTAAGCTGATCTAGAACACCATCCTTATATTCATTTTCTTTAGTTCCTAGTAGTTTTTGAATATTCTCCCTTTGTTCTTTTGTTTTTGTTTGATCGTTTGCAAATCTTTCTAAAAGAGCTATTACAACTTTTTTTACAATCTTAATTTCTTTAGTAAAGTTTGTTACGTTAGACACACCAGCAACACCTCCGTTTTCTGGTTTTAGAGCTACTATATAAGCTAATAAAGTATCAATACTTTGATCGTATGCTTGGTCTGAGATGTTTAATGCGGACATCATCATTGATACCATTCCGTCTCCTTTTGCCCACTTTTCTATTTTTTCAGGTATCGGATCTTTTTTAGCATAGTAACCGCTAGACATTCTAGCAAATAGTAAATCAGTAGTGAAGGCTTTATTTGGATTTGCAAAATACTCAACTGAGTATTTCAGTTTTTTAAACCATCTTAGAGTTTTACCTGTAAAACCCATTTCTTCTCCTGCAAGAGCATACATTCGATAGTCTTCTGCTCTTAGCTCTGCATAATGAATATGAGCAGCCATTTCATCACTTAGATTATACTTCTTATACTGCTCTTTTACTTTATCAATTTCTTCTTGAGTAGCTTTTCCATAAGTTTTTGCAGTTTCTGCGTTTAATTCTTTTAGCTGCTGATCGCTTAACCAAAGAAATTCTACTGCATGTTCTGCTTCGTGAAACTCTGCCCCATTAACAGCTTGCTCAGACAGAACAATCATGGCTTTTCTAAATACACCGTAAGCATATCTACCTTTCCCTGCTATTTTAATAAGACTTTTTTGAAATTGTACAGGTATAGAATCTCCTAAAATTCTTCTTAATCTAGACCTGGCTTGATCTTCATTTATTTTTACTGAAGAGGTATCTTCTGTATACTCTGGCCCCACTTCCATAGTAAGCTCGACATTGTCTATATCGTCATTGTTTCCTACTTCGCTTTTATTATCTATTTCAGCATTTACTTCTCCTTCAGCATTTTGACTAGGCTTGCCAGTTTCTTCTACAGGATTTTGCATTTCAGGCTCTGTAGATTCCTGTACATCGTCTATAGTAGCTTCAGCAACTTGATCTAAAGGAATTACAGGTAATGTAGGTAATAATTCAAGTGTACTAGTTTCTTCTTCTCCTGGGGCATATTGTACAACAATTGGAATAATACCTAACTCTGCTGCTTTTTCTCCGTGTGTATTATTTAACAGTATTCTATAAAGAGATGTTTGTTTCTGATGTTTAACTTTATTAGAGTCCTCTCCTTTACGATAAGGAGTATCATATTTAAACTTTCCTTTATTAGCTCCGCCTCTATGAGTAGCAGTAAATTGATTACCTCTCATGGTTTTCATATCATAAATACGAAATACACCTTTTTCATCATAAGTGAGCAAATCAACTGTTCCAGCTACGCCTGCTTCATCATTGTATAGAATAATATCTTCTGCTAGTACAGTTTCACCACGTTCGTCAAATTGTTTTTTTAAATTTTCTAAAGCAATCTTAAATTGCTCTAATGCTTTTTCATCTGCGACTTTGTATTTTGATAATGGCTTTAGATTTCCACTAAAGAAATCTCTTACAAATTCATCTATTGCAGTTCCTATACGAAGAGAGGATGCTACCGTTAATTTATTTTCTAGTTCTTTTCCTTCGTAGCCTAATTCTTCTAACCTTTTTCTGTATTCTCGCATAGACTCTTTTTCTTCTATGCCATCAACTATTCCTTCTCCTCCTATAAATGTAGTTACTCTTGTATAAATTTTACCTGTACGTGTATTTACATAGTTTTTACCATCAGGAGTTAGTTTTATAAATGTTTTGTTTTCTTTTATCTCTGCTATTTTTGCTTTTACTCTTTCAAGTATTGTAGATTTTTCAGTAGTAGTAGATTGACCACTAGATTTTTTCTTTTTAGGTTTTTGTTTTTTTCTTTGGCCTCTTTTTGATGTAGCCTTTGATTGAACACTAGTATCATAATAGATTTGAGTTGCTCCTACTTTTAAAGGACTTCCATTTGCGTCTAAGGTAATATCAGTACTTAAAGTATGAGTAGTTGCATCTGAATCATTATCGTTAGTAAGAAAATCATTTATATAATCATCATTAACTCCTCTTTTATATGTTTTACCTAAAACAGTTATTTCATTTATAGTATCATCTGCAATAGCTTCAAATACACTTTTTCCTAATAATTTTTGGCTAACTTTTCGTTTTAATACTCCTTGTTGAGATGCCCATTTTTTAAATTCTTCCTGATTATTAGGCGTTAGTACTTTATAAGTATTTCCATCTTTAAAATCAAACCGTACTTCTCCTTTTTCAATAACAAGTCTTGTATTTATAGAATCTGCACCGTATGCGCTTATTCCTTTCATGTTATATGTTGTAACAAGCAAGTTTAAAAGTTGACGGTTAGTTAGATTTTTAGCAAAATCTGATAGTTCGTTTCCTTTTTTAGATCTTATTTTAAGTAGTAATAATGTAATAAGATCTATTTCTGCAGAAGAAAGGTCTCTTGTATTTAATTTAACTGGTATTTTTTTCCTAGTAAAAGGATTATATACAAAAGCATATATTTGTCCCGCGAGATTTTTTTTCATTGTTGCAAGCCTGCCAATAGAATCGTCCTCACTTTGTACTACATTTCCATCAGACTGAACTACTCCAACACGCTGTTTAGCGGTAATATTTTTATTAGGGTCTGCTATAAATAAGCTAGCTATTGAATTAACGTCTCCTTTTGTAGAATTATAGACAACTCTTCCTATCATATTATCTCCTCTAGAGAATCCTATCCTTACCGTACCATAAGCAACTTGATTAGCTAAATATGCTTTATATATTTTATCACGTATAGCAGCGCCATTTTTAGAATCACGTTGATTATCGCCTCTGTAATCAAGTATATATAATTCAGGAGCAACAGCGCTTAAAATAGGATTTGTAAACTTAGCCTTTAGTTTTAACTGTTTAATTTCGTCAACAGTTAGCTTTTCTCTGTTTTGAATTTTTTCATATAATCCTGGAGTTGTTGCATATCGAAGTGGATCTAGATTTATTTGATATTCTACAGTAAAAGTATCTGTAAGTTTTGCTGCTATTTTTAATAAAGCGTTATATAACTTAAAACCAGCCTCTTTTGCTTCTACTGAAGCAAGATTACCACCTACATTTATAGAACCTTTTACAGATTTTTCCGTATCTGTCCCTATTGGCTCTTCAGGAAGCTCGCTTTCTACTTCCTCCCCCTCCTTGGTCTCTCCGACAGGCTGAGTCTTATTATTCTCATCAGATTGTTTTTGCCCTGAAGCTGTGCTGCTAGAATTTTTTTCTTTTTCAGGAACTTCTTTTTTTTCAGGATTATCTGCAGGTTCTTCTACAGGCTCTTCTGGCGTTTTTACTTCTGGGCCAGGTTTTGTCTCTTCTTCTTTTTCTGTTTTTTCATTTGCGTTTTCAGCAAATGTTTCTACTAACTCTTTTTCTACTTCTGACTTAGGTTGTACAACTCTTATAGGTGTGTTATCAGCTATACCTATTCTATTCCCTTTATCATCTACTACACTTCCAGTTGTAATATCTTTTCCAGAGGCTTCATCAGTTTCTGTTTCTTCTACATAAGTCCCTCTAACAGTAGCGCCTTCTGGAGTTTTTACTTCTACAGTATTTCCTGGCTTTACTTGTTGATCCAATGCTGGAATAAACTCTTCTTCTTCTTTTGCTTCTTGCTTCTTTTTAAGTAGATCATTATATTTTTCAAAGAAAGGATGGTTTCTTACTGCAATAGCATTGTTTATTCCACTTTCGGTGTCTAGAGCAGAACCTATTAAAGAATAATAAGAGGCTTCGTTAGCGTGAGTAGCAGCTAAGTTATTAGAGTGAGCATTAGTCTTTTCTTGCAATTCATCAGAAACAACCACAGCTTTGTCATTTTTCTCATATTCTTTGAGCATATTACTATACTCTTCTCTAAGACCTGGAATTTGTTCTCCGTCTTTTGTCTCAACACCTTCTAGCTTATTTTTTAGATATGCTATTTGAGCTCGATTTGCAGCTATGTGATGTCTTACATTAGGTTCTTTTTCTTCTGTTTGCTTTAAAAGCTCTTCTATAGATATTCCGTTTATCTTTTCCTTTTCTAAAGCTTCTAGCATTCCTTCTGCGGCTGCTAGTTCTGCTTTCTTTTGCTGAAGTTCAGGTAGTCCTTGGTCTTCTTCTCTTTTAGGAGCTGGTAATGCTGCAATAATTTCGTCTAACTCTTCTTTAGATTTATTATTACTTTGCTCATTATTGTACATCTTTTTCTGCAAAGCCATAATAGACCTAAAAAGCATTTCTTGCTCATAAATATCTAAGTCTTTAACTGTATCTCCTGTTGCTATCTTATATGCTATATCAGCTTCTCCTATCATTCTTGATAGAAGTTTTGTATCCATTTCATCGTATAGCTTAGGAAAACTTCTTTGTAGCCTTTTAACGATTTTTTTGATATTTTTTATATCACCTTTTTTACTAAGTCTTTCCCAAAACCATTGCATACTAGCTTTGTCTTGCTCTGCATTTACATATTTATCATAAATCTGATCTGCAAATTCTTGAGCTTCGGAACCATATCTTAGTTTATCATTAGCAATATTTATTCCTTGCATACTTAATCCTACGGTTGTTCTGGAACCTCCCATAAAACCACCGATCATCATACCAGATGCTACAGCAGCATCAAACTCTTTGCTATTAGTTCTTCCTGCTATAAAGTTCTCATCAAATACATTATTATAAGCATTGACTCCCATTCCTTTTGTAGTCTCAGAAAAAATAGAAGCAAATCCATTACTGCTAAAAAGAGACTGCATTGTAGAAATATCTTGATCGTCATAAACACCTCTTATAAAATTGTTTTTAATTAAAAACTGGTCTCCTTCTTCTCTTCCTTCCCAAGCACTACCTAATCCAAATCCGCCAACTATAGTCCCTGTCTTATATGCTGTACGTTTAAGTCTACTCAGGTTGTTAAGTCGTGAAGCAAATTTAGACCAAGGAATAAAAACAGCCCCTAGTTCTAAAACATCTGTAGTAAACAGTGCCATATTCTGTGCATAAACACTTTTTACATCACGCCTAGCCTTTTTTTCTACCGCCCTAAGCTCATTTTCAGGCATTTCTTTACCGTTATTATGAAGCCTATATTCTCGTTTTTTACCTTCAATAAAAGCGTTATAAGCTTCTTGCATTTCAGCATAAGACTCATGTTCTCTTGCATGATATTGAGCAAAACCAGAACCTATAACACCCGTTATAAATCCCGCAGTAGCGCCAGCTCCAGCAGCAAAAACAGCACCAGGGCCACTCCAACTTGTTACTGCTCCAGAGTAGAGACCTGACACAGTACCAGTAGATATTCCAACTCCTATAGCAGTACCTACAGCAGGTAAAAGCATACTAGCAACAAAAGCAGACATCTCAGACATAGTACCTCCCATACCATCTGCAAGCTCTCTCCAGCTATCAGGAAACATAGAAGTACTGTTTTTAAGTTTATCTATTTCTGTTTGTTGTATCCAATAATCTCCTAAAACATCTACATCTTCTTTTAGCTCTTGTTTATTTTCAAGAATGTCTTGTTCGTAATCTTTTATATCATTCTCTAGTTCAGTAAGTCTTTCTTGCTCTTCTTCTGTATATTCTAAAGGCTTAGATAAATTATCTGCTCTTTTTTGTGCTGTTTCTTTTAATGCTTCTATTTCTGCAGTAGCTCCTATAATCCTACCTTCTAAAGAACTTATTTGTATTTCATCAATAGCTTTTTGCATAGAGTTCCACACTATACGAGCTCCAGGCATAAATATGTCATTCCTTAAAACATCTTCTTGGATAGAATAAGTATTATCTTTAGTTGGTTGAAAATTAGGATCAGAACTTACTTTTAATTTATTAGACTGTTCCCTGATTTGATCCATATATCGTATAGTACGATACCCAGCTTTTCTAGGATTAGTATAGTAATCTATAGCTTCTTCCTTAGTAGTTGGCGTTGCTTTTTGCTTTTGTACTTCAGCTTGTTTTAATGACTCTACAAGGCTTTCTGTCTCGTCTCCGTTTTCTCCAGACTCTTTATTTTTTTCGGTTGATTGAAATACAGAATCTTCTATGGTAGAATCTTCAAACTGTTCAAAATATTTATCTATAGGTCTGAATTGTTTAGCCATGATGTAATAATAAATTATGAAGGAGAATCATATGCTACATGCATATGATTATCATGATAGATAACTTTTACTGGTATTCCTAAATTATTAAAATAAGTAGCAAGTTCTTTTTGCATAGATTCAGGAATATCTAAATCTATAGCGTTACCAGCACTATGAACTGTTTGTGTCTTGTCCCCTACGTCTGCTCCGTTTTCTGCTAAAATCCGTTGCGTTATTTCAGGTCTTGCCATTCCAAAAACAGTTGTATTTAATCCTTTAGATTTAGCAAAGTTATTTAAACCATCTAGAATTTCTAATCCTTTAGTAGATAAATAAGGAGAAGAAATTTTATCACCTAATATATCTGAAATAGACTGCACACCAGTATTCCAATTAAGATTACTGTAACTACTAGGACTAGGAGCTTCTTTTAATCCTTTAGAAACTGCCCAATTTTTCATAGACTCATTGTAAACCGTAGGATTGTCTATTCTTTTATAATCTGAAGATATTCCATATGTATCAGGAGATGTAGGATCTCCTGAACTAAAACCTTCTACGCCTACTAATCCTAGTTGTCTTTCAAGTAATTCTTTATATGTAGTTTTTGTAAGCGCAAAATCGTCATCTGATACATTATTTTTAATAGCAGTATTTTTAGCTACTTTATAAGCTTGAGCTAAAGGTTGAATTGAGTTTGCCCAGAAATTACTAAAATCATCTATTGCAGTAGAATTTTGATTTATTATATCCTGCTGATTAGTACTAAAAATTTCTAAGATTTTTTCTTTTTTGTCGCTAGACATTTCTAAAGCATTAAGAAATTTTTCAGTTCTTTCTTTATAAGCATTCCATACACTAGTTATTTTAGCGGGATCTTGACCAGGATCTAATGTAAGTCTTTCTTTTACTACTTGTTTATTATACTTATTAGAAAAAACAATCTGCTGCTCTGCTTGTTTTTGATTTATATTTTTAAGAATACCTGCAATCTCTCCAGTTCTTAAATTAGGATTAACCTTTCTATTATTAGAAGGATCAGCAGCTCTGTCATAAATAGCAGCGCTACTAAAAATGTCAGTTCCTGCAGGAACCCTAACAGGCATTTCATAGTATTCACCTTTTTTTACTATTAAGTTCTTACTATCTTCGTATAACCCGTTAGTTTCTCCAACTACTAACTGATCTACCCAATCATCTCCCATTATTCCAAGAACTGATTGTTCTCCAAACATTAGATTACCTTGTTCTTGTGTAAAGACCAATGTACCCTCCATATAAGGAATACCATTTACAAGAGTATAATTACCGTCTCCTCCTACTTTAGGTCTAAATCCAACGTTTTGTCCTTTTGCGTTACCTTTTTGAAGGTTTAAGAAGAAATCTTGCACTCCTCTATATTTCTCTACTTTATGTTTATTTGCCTCATAAAAAGGATGTTTTTTTAGCATAGTTTGAGCATCAGTAGCATCAAAAGGATTTATACCTGTGTCAAGGTCTATAAGCTCCGCTTTCTTTTTAAGCTCTTCTATTAATTTAGTTTCCTCTTCAGGATTTGAAGACCCTTCTAAGTCTAAGTACTCTTCACTATTATAAAACATATCAAGAGCCGTTAAATGGAGATTTTCTACATCTTCTTCCATAGAAGTAGATCCTGATTTAGTTATTGTAGGATTTGCATAGATAGGATTATCTGTAGGCATTGTGTAGTTATAATAATCCCCTGCTGTATTATAAGTTCCTAATACCGTTTTTTCAAGCATTTCCTTAGGTACGTTAGCCTTTCTCCCTTGCCCAACAGGATTAACCACTTCTTGTATATAAAAAGAATTAGCACTATCTGTAGGATCACCATTAGGGCCATTAGGGCCATTAGCACCAGAGCCTCCTCCATATAACTCATAAAACTCTAAAGCTGCTTTATTCATTATAGGTTTTACTTTTTCTAGAACCTCTTGCTTATTATTAATATCTAAATCAGGATATTGATTTTGTAGATATAAAAGAAACTCTGCATTGTTCGCAGCGTTTTCTGAAGCTGCTCCTCCCGCATAAGCTAAAAGTTTATTTAAATCAAATGCAATAGGATTGTCTTTAAGATCATCAAAGAATCCTTTTGTGAGCTCTTGACTATCTACAACTGCTCTGTATGAAAGATCCATAGGAAGTCTTGTGGTACCTTCTGGAAACTGATTTATCATAGATACAACATCAATTTCATTTCTAGGATCATACTTACCAGACATCATTAATTGATCTTTTTGAGCTTTTAATGCTTTTGCAGTTAATGCATTAGATGCAATATCTGCTAATCTAGGATCTCCTACATAATCATCTATCTGTCTGTTCAACCATGCGGTACCTCCACTGAGATCCATTTGAGATGCTTGATTGAGAAGATCATCATACTGGGCTTGCTTTTGTTTTAAGTAAACCTCATCTTCTGTATCTGGTACATAATCTATATTCAACAATTTATCTTTTGCTGTATAAAGATCTTGAACAGCTTTATCCTGTCTAGCTTGCTTATACTGCGAAGCTCTAAGTAGTTCCTCAAAAGGATACTTATAAGAATAATCTATTGTAGGAATAGAAGTAGTTTTGTAGAATCTTCCCATTGTAGTTAAATTACATTCCGCCTAGTAAGTTCTTTACTACGCTTCCAAGAACATATTTACGTTTTGCTGCACCCCCGTACATCATTTGTTGATTCATAGGTTTATTTTTAGCCATGCCACCGTTCATATATCGGTTAGCTAAAGTAGGACTAATTTTCTGTTGTACTGACTCAGGTAATTTAGAAAAACCTTTGTAGTTGTTAGGTATAGCTCCTCCCATTTCTGCGTTAATAGTAATAGGTTGACCACCAGCCATAGGTTGTTGTGGTTGTTGTTCCTTACCTCCACCTAATATACCACCAAGTAGATTACCAATAAGACCTCCGCCCATTCCACCACCGCCAGCAGCTCCACCACCGCCTCCGCCTAGCGCACCAAGTACCGCAGGAATAGCTTTAACCAATGCTCCCCAGAAATATTGTTCTGGCTCACCCATCATTCTTTCTGTAGGGTCTACCCTCATAGGTGATTGGCCGTACATTTTACTGACGATAGAACCTTTTTGATATCTGTTTTTCATTGTTTTAATCTTAAGTAAAAAATTGTTGTAAAAAAGTATTGAAATCTCCTCCAAATCCCCCAGGAGTATTCATATTTCTACACGGACTCACGTTATACTGTACATTAGGGTCATAACATCCATTTCCATTAGGGCAAGGAGTCAGTCCTTCAGGACATTGTTGTTTAGGCTGTTGTCCTCCTGGCTGCTTGAATACTAAATTACCTTGAGCATCATAACCGTATTGATTCATAGAATTTGCTATATTAGCTTGAACCTGCGCTTGGTATTGTTCATTTAAGAGCTTTGATATTTCTAAACTAGTTCCAATTTCACTTGCTACGTTTTGTCCAAGTTGAGAATAGTAGTTATCTGTATCTTCTCTATCTCGTAGATCTCTTTGTTCGTCTCCTCTAGCTCTCATAAGATCAGTATACTTCTGCATTTCGGCTAGTTTATTCTTTTGACCTATAGCAGTTTGATCGTAAGTAAGATCAGATTTAAGTCTAGCATTTTCTTTGCTGTCGTATAAGCTATTAGCACGAGCAGCCATATTACCATAAGAAGTACTAGCATTACGAATAGTATTAAGTGCTGCTTTAAAGTCACTACCTATTCTAGAACCAGCTTGTTCTTTAGATGCGTATATACTTTCAAGTCCAGCGTTCAGAGTATCTTCTGCTCTTTGCCCTATATTCTCATAGAAGTTTATATTGGGATCAGTAGCAAGTCTATTCTGTTCTGTAATGTCTCTCATTTTTTCAGGAGCACTTTGCAAAATGCTCATACCTAATCTATCACCAGGAGTGATCTCATAGTTACGTCTTCCATATCCTTGATTAGGTTGAGGTATATCTATTTTTGGGTTTCCTGTGTCATCTGTTTTAGGCCAAGTACTAGGGTCATTAATATCTATTTTTGGTTTTGACGAAAGAGACCCTTCTTCTACAATACTAGTAACTGGCGTTGTTGCTGGAGCAGGAGGCATTCCTGAAGAACCACTTCCTCCGCTAACAGTAGGAGATCTTGTAATTGGGTTTACAGGATCTGGTGTAACTCTCGCTCTTCTTGCTGCTTCTTCTTCTCTTGCTTTCGCAAGTTCTTCTTGTTCACGAGCGTATTGTTCAGCAGCTTCTGGTGATACTGTTTCATCTGGTGCCCAATTTTTTTCTTCATACTCTTTTTCTCTAGTAGGATGGCCTGCTGGATAACCTGGCGGGTAAAAAGCAAAATCAGGAGGAGAGTAAGGCGCCTGCTCGAAAGAATCATCAAGAGCCCAACCTCTTGCTTCGTATTGAGCTTTTCTTAAAGCAAGTTGCTTATCTCTTTCTTCTTGCTGTTCCTTTTGTTTATATTTAATTCTTTCAAGCTTTCCTGTAAGGTTTCTAAGACCTGGCTTCATAGTACTAGTTACGTATAAATTATCTACAAAACCTTTTTTTGCTTTTTCCAAAATAGGAAGATTCTCTTTATTAAATAACTGTCCTGGAATTTCTCCCAGAGCATTTACAGGTAATTTAAAACTGTATAATAGGCTTTCATTTTTCTTATCTTTTCCTCCTGCAGGAGCAAATATTCCTGATGGATCGTTTATTTCTATTCTAGTAGGATCATTTTGATCTCTTAAAGCTACTCCAGTAATTTTTTCTCTTTTAAAGATTTTAGTTAATTCACGAGCAAACTCGTTAGCAGCTTCTCCGCTATCAACTTCTTTTTTATTGTATCCTAACTGATTATCTATTTTACTCCAAGCTTCATCGTATATTGTCCGTAGTTGCTCTCTAGTCACACCTAATGGAAGCTCTTTATTTTCAACTTCAGCTCCATCTTGATAAGAATCAGGTACATCCGCATACACTTCAGACAGTCTAGCTTTTTGTGCTTCAGTAAGTGATTTTACTTTACCGCCTTGTCTATAAGTTCCTTTTTGACTTATGTGCTTACCCTCAGCAAGCATTTGATCCATCTCAGCTTTTTCTTGAACTTCAGCTTGTTCCTTTGCTCTTTTTTCTTGAATGATCTGTTCTCTATGTGCTTTCTCTTCTGTTTCAAGAGTTTGTAGTCTACGTTCTATTGTAGCTACTTTGAACATATCTTTTTGTACTTTAGGATCGTTAAGCATTTCCTTAAGCTTCATTGCTTCAGCTTCACGCTTTTCTTTCTGCTTAGTGTGTTTTCCTTTTGGAAATACAAATGTTTCTCCGTCTTCTACATCAACAACTTCATCACCTTCCATTTCAGTTTCTACAACTCCTTGTCCTTCTGCAGGTGTGAACACAGGTATTCCTCCTTCATTATGTGAAGGGCCTTTAAGTTTAGCTGCACCTTCAAAATCTTCTGGTATCATAACACCTCCAGTCATAGGATCCATTTGCATACCGCTAGTAGGAGCATTAGGCGTAGGCTCTGACATAGCCATTTGCATTTCAGCTAACTTATCTTCATTTCTATAATCTGCTACCGTTCCTCCGTCTTTATACCCAGGCACCATTCCACCATCTTCTGCTCCGAAGATTCCTCCAAGTATACCTCCGATAGCGTTTCCTATACCATCACTAGCTTGGTTAAATACTTGATTACCAGTTTGTGCAGCTCCTTGTGTAAGCTCCATCATTTTTTGAAATGGAGATTTTTGAAACATATCACCAGTAGTAGCGCCTTCAAGGTCTTGAATATAACTTTGCATTCTAGGATCAGTCCCTCTAGAAACTTCTTTATTATATCTTCCTCCGTATATTCTTTTAAGATCATCTACACGATCTCTTTGTTTACCCATAGCCTCTATGTTTCTGTCAGTGTTGCCAGAATCCATAGCTTGCTTGAATTGATTAACTCCTTGACCAAGAGTTCCCATCATTCCAGATAACGGAGATTGCTGTCCTAAGTTATTTAGCGCACCTGATTTAGATAGCTGAGATAACATTCCCATCCAATCAAAAGGTTTTTTATTTTGAAAAGTTTGTATATCATCTACAGTACCTCCAGGCATAACTGATGATTCTTGTCCATCTGAGCCTGTTAAAATTTGTGTACCATCAGGTGCAGTCGAAGTAGGTAGATTGCCTAGTGTAGGAGGAACTCCTACAAACATAGGATCATTTGGATTAAACGGATCATATAAAGAATCGGATGTAACGTACTCTCCGTCTGTGTACTTATTAATAGGCCCACCCATTTGAGCCATTTGAAAATTACCTAGCAGAGAAGATCCCATCTCTTCAGGATTGATAAGACCAAGACTTGACACATTCATAAATGTATTACCTACAGCTCTGCCAGCATCAACAGCACTTGCAAGGTTAGCACCGAATTGAGTATCAGTTTCTTGACCAAGCATAGCTTTTTGTACGTCCAATAACTTTTCTTGGAGCGTATCCTTATCCTCATCAATCATTCTTAATTGATCTAAGCTTCCTGTTGCCTGACCACCTTCAGCATACTTTTTTGCAAGCATGTTATAATTTCTTCTATATTTGCGCTTAGATCTTTTCATGATATCATCTTGGACTTATGTTGGTGACTCCGTAAAGGAAGTTGGTCACAAGCTTGTGCTTTCCAGGATTTGCTAAATTACTGAAAAACAATCTTACTCCCAAATATCTATCCCTCATTCTAGCTTGTTCAAACCATGGTTTAGTTTGATCAACTGCTATAGGATTTATCTTTTTATCTATATAGTAATCTTGAGCTAACTCATTCCACGAGCTAGTAAACAATGATGGAGGGTTAGGTATTGTCCTATCTACAGCTAAATCTCTAAAGCCATTTAGTCCCCATACTCTTTCTTTTCTGTCTAATAAACAAGAGTTATAATTTTCAATTACAGACTCTCTTGACATGTTAGATACGTTGATGTCTTTTACGACAAACTGCATCATATCAGTTATCTGATAACTGTTGTACATGTACCCACTATCAAATGTAATATACCTATCATCTACGTACTGACCTGTTGTAGGATTGTAATGTGAAACATCAGTTATAAAATGTAAGTTTTCATACACTGTAGTTGACACAGGACTGTCGGTAGTAAGCATGTCAATTGCATGCGGATAAATACATCCATAATATTTTTGATAGTTATCATGGTCTTTAGAAATGCTGTGTCTCCATATGTATCTATCACTTGTAGTGCGTAACCTGTTTATGCCACTCATAAAGTAATCTTTAGATGACATATAATAATTAGGAATATAAGAGTGCCATGATACCCAAGACCCTGACATCATTGAATAACTTATTGTCCATCCTTTACACTCAAATATCTCTGATAGTTTTCCTTGCCATACACTCCCATCATTAAGTGGCACTTCTACCATTTCATCCTCCTCCTCACAACTTGCACAGACATTCCCAGACCCAAGTAGATTATATACACAAGGACGGTCTATCTGATAATCAGTTGTAATTGTTTCAATAGAACCTGTTAAGAAAGTAGCGATGTCATTTATAAACGTGCCGTTTAAGAATGTACTAGCATCTCGCTTGTCATACTTAGCAGACACTCCGTAGTCTCTCAATGCTGGCCCCAAATAACCTTGCAGATTAGTACTGTTATAACTATTTGCTGTAACAAGATGAGATAGGTCTACTACTTCACTTGTTTGCACTCCTATCTGAGCAGAGTTACCAGGTAAGTCAGGTTGTCCAGTTGTAGGATCTAAAAATGCTCCTACTGTGTTAGGCCCTTCTATTGCAGCAAAAACATGTTTAATAAATTGTCTATTGCCTTGAGTTATTCCTGAAGTTGCACTGTTACTTGGTACTGGATAAACAAATGCTTTAAACTCTCTTCCACCTGATGTATAAATTTGATGAGAGCTTGCAAAAGCTTGGAAGTCATCTCTGTACAATGCAGTAGGAGCTGCGTGAGGTGTGCTTACATTCGTATGATATCTTGAAACTGATTCGTCTTGTAAAATAATACAAACAGCTCCAGGAGATATATATGTACCAAAAGACTCCCCATAATCACTAGGTAATTTTGGAGTAAAGCTTGCAGTAGTTTCTACACTTGGTTGCGCAAATGTTCCTCCCATAGGAAGTTCCATATAACGTACCCAGTATTCCTCTGCAAAACCTTTCATTGGCACATGGAAGTCTTTACCGTTCCATGCCTCAAGACTTCCTCCCGCAACAGACTGGTCTTCTAAGTATTGAAGCATAGCAGCATTGGCTGCCGTAGCCACATCAGGACTCATAGAAGTCATATCATAGAATACCCATATATCTGTGTCATCTCCGATGATTTGAGTCTCTTCGATAGTATATGTATGTCTGCATATATCGTTTCCTTCAGAGTCAACAGCAGTTGTTACGTTATATGTACTTGGAGATAATATTTGCAATGCTGGATCTGGCTCACATTGACAATCCTCTCCCGCTCCGTGTAATTCCCACAAACCAGATTCTGTGCCTAGCCTTAATACTTGATAATAAGGATCACGCCTGTCTTTTGTATCGAAAGGTGCTCGTAGAAGATAATCACGTTTAGTAAACATCAACCTATGATGACGACCATCGTAAGCAGAAAGATAACCCGCACCTGCAGGGTTAGCAGGATTATCTATCAAAGGAAATGGAGTGCCGTATATATCTTCATATTGTTGAGCTATCTGGATCTCCATATTATTCTGCGTCCAGTTTTTGATGCCCATAGCAGATATATCCTTTGGAGACTGGTCTAATACAAATATCTTACGTTGCTTTTCATCAACCCAAGTGACTCCTAATGAGTTAATTGACAATGCCCATTGAGATGTTGATCCTAAGAAACCTGTATCTCCTTCTACTATTTCTTGGATCTCTTCACTGAAGAAATCTCCTGTACCGATATATAGATTAGATGTATCTGTTTGCATCAAGTTACGTGACGGCTCTACCCTCCACAAAGATTCTTCTGTGTGTACAAACAAACTATTTCTATATTGAAACATGTTCCAAACAACTCCACGGTTTGCTGGAATGTCTCTGTAATTTTCTGTCAAAAAGTATTTAAAGTTATCCTGCTGCTCTTCTTGAAAAGATTGTTCCGAGTACGCTATTCTATATGGATGGGTCTCTTGACAATCTTTACAGAAGTCATATTGAATAGGTACAGATAAATAAACATTCTCTCTATTTATCTTATTGTAATCAGGATTCATTCTGAATGACTGAGGCATTTCAGTTTCTCCTTCTGTTGCATCTGGATCGTAAGGAGCCCCAGAGTGAGCTGTTCTAAAGTATCCAGGTTCGTCTACAAAACTTAACGTACCGTAGCTGGCACCTGCTTCAAAGTGATATGGATAGAACCAATCCCCTCTTTCCTGTGTGCCTAGTCTAAGTTCAGTATTGATATATGATTCAGTCCAGTACCAAGTAATGTGATTGAATATGCCATGGCGTTTTTGCATACCGCCATAATTAGGATCTATTCCTTCACTTCCTTGTTCGTAAATAATATTAGTTGTGTCAGACCAAGGACTTCCAATACCAGCTCCTCCTCCTATACTAGTTAAGGGATCAAATATGGCTTCTGATTGGATTATACCAGGATAAAAAGTATCTTTTTTAGTACATTTAGTAAAAGCCTCTCCACCACCTGCTGCGCCATATGGATAAGTTTCTGCTCCTACTATATGTTTACCACATCTAGCATTATATTGTGTATGTTTAAATGCAAACCTAGACACAAAAGAATCTCCACCAAATAATTGCCCACTATTTACAGATAGATAAGGATTACCTTTATCTACAGCTATCATACAATTGTGTGTAGGATTATATACAAGACTAGCTATGTTTCCATAAGCATTGTATGCATTCTTTTTTAGAGCTACGTAATACGCTGTAATCCTACCTCGCTTACCTGTATCGCTGTTGGCTTCACAGAACTCCCCACTTACATGATCTTCAAGCCTATCGCAGTTATTTAAAGAGAAAGAACTATCAAGAGGACATTGGAATCTATTCACAGGCCCCCAATCATTATTAACTCTTGATCCGCTTACAGTAAAGTGTCTATTGAATCCATCGTTATTTCCTGGATATGGTATTCTTATCCATTCCTGTTCTCTGTTGCCGTCTTCATCTTTTGTAGTGTAACGCTTTGATTTAAAACTTATAGGCATACACTCCATTGCGGTATTGTTATCAAATGGTGTATCGCCAAATGATTCCATAAATACTTTTTCAAATGCCTCTATTTTTACATAATCATCTATACGAATATTTGATAATGGATATCCATATATAGGATATGTAGTGGCACTCCAAGCATCTTCTGGTCTATTACTGTTACCGCCAGCATTTATACAAGCGTCTCCAAAAGGCTCTACAATACCATTCAGATCATACATAGATTTTACTCCTGATCCTATATGATGATAAGGCACTACCGAGTGTTGATACGATGCTCTAGAGTATATATAAGTAGTACCATTATCATCTCTTCCTTCTATTCTAGAACCGATACCACTTTGTCCTTGATTGAAATTATTATGATCTGTAATAGGTTCTGGTTCTGGATTTAATGGACTTACCCCTCCAGTAAGTGTTGAAGCATGAGTATCTCCAGATTGTTTATGGGTTCCTTCTAATCCATCATCATGACAGCAAGCATTGTTACAAAGTATATTCCATGTATATCCTATTAACACACGTTCTACTTTCATATACTCTGCTCCATCTATCTTACCAAATTTACTAAGAGGGCCATGATAGGAAACATTAGAGTTTGGATACACTTCTATATCAGTATCATAACCAATGTTAATTCCCTCATCTGAAGTTACAGCAGGACAGTCTTCTAAGTTAGCAGGTCTACTCCATCCCCATGCAGCACTAGGATATCCATTTCCAAACTCAGGATAATCAGATACTACTTTAGGACGATTAAACCCTAAACCAGGTGCGTATACTTGATATACATTTACCCATTCTGCCCATCTGTTATTTTGTACAAGCATATTTGTAAATGCATTGAATTTAGATGGAAATTGAGTAGGAGCATTTACAGGTACTGTTAATCCTTGAGAGCAGTTTAAACAAAAATCAGTTTCATCTTCTGTATCGCCTACTCCTCCTCCAATACCGTAAGAAGCTACAAATCCAGAAGAAACTGTTTGATTAGTATCATATTCTATATTATAAACATTATCAGCAGCAATAGATACTTGACCATTATCACTTCCTAAAAGAGGTAATCCTCCATCAGGACTTCTACCAAATTCAGCTATCTTAGGATTTGTCCATCCTCCTCTTACACAAGCAAAAGAAGTAATATGCTTGTTAAAATAATTGCCCTGTTGCATCCAGTTACAAGCAGAGAAGTATGGCCCTGCTGCTAACTCTTTACCGTGGTATTGTTTATATGCAATATGGTTATAGTATATCAGACCTTTATCAATTACGGTCTTGTCTTTTATTTCTTGTTGGGCACGTACTATTCTAAACCCTTGTACAAGGTGTGCGTACTCTTGCGGAGGTTGTACTCCTATAGCTTCTACTCCTAATGATATGATCTTAGGTTCTCCTGCTTGAAAAGGCCCATTACCAAACTCATGTATCTTACCGTTGGTAATTCCTTTATCTCCATATTGATGGGGCTCAAGAGTAGTATCAGGCATTCTATGATGTCTGACCTTATCCATAACATAAGAAGGAGTAAGCTTTCCTGTATTAGGATCTTCATAGTATCCATTTCCCACACCATCTTCTAGCTCTTGAAAAGCAAGATCAATCAAAGCTTGCTCGGCTGCGATCTCTGGTGGCACAATAAGTTTAGTAGATAATACTTTTTTTGAATAAGGATAGATAGGAACGCCATTACAATCTGTAGAATCAGGATATCTATCCGTTCTACATTCATAATATCCCATTTGGCCTTTAGTGATATACTCACCTTCGGCATCAGTATATGCCTGTTCTCTAACCGCAGTATTATATACTTCCCATCGTTCTATATTACCATTACCGTCAATAGTATTATTTAGATAATGATGAGTATTAATGTTTCTAGTATCTGCATATTGACTAGACCCTACTATTACGGAACTATCCCATCCATTTGTAGCCCACTCTCTATTATGTTCTGCAAAGCCTACGTTTGTATATTCAGAAGAGTTTGGATTATGATACTCTCCTGTTTGTATAAATTGAGTACCGTCAGTTCTTTGGTCTTTTTTCCTACCTGGTACATGGAAAGCAGGTGATTCTGTTCCATCATTGAATATCCATACTATTGCAAATGCATATATTTCATCCCGCATATAGGTACGATAGTCGAAGTAGTACTTACCCGACTGGACTGAATCTTTTTGAGCATCTTCTGCAGAAGTTGTTCTTGTAGTATACTTTAATTGTACACTCTGAGCAGCTCTTTGGAACTTAGCATAATCTACTTCATTCTCTGAAACGTTACCTAATACCAGCCTATTCTTTATTTGAGCTATTGTCTTAGCTTTCTGATAGGTTTTTCTTGGTATGCGAATCTCTGCTATAGGAACTGTAACCTCATCTTCTGTTCGTACAGTAGTTACTTCTATGAACTTATCATCGCTATTGAATAAAGGCAATGGATCTAATAGATAAGCCGATCCTGTATTTGTTCCTACTCCATCTATATTAGGTATTACAGCTACTCTAAGAAAAGCGAAAGAGTTATCTATATTACTTATCCGTAGTCTAATAGATTTACCTGTTTTATCTCTAGCTTCAGAACCTTTTATCCGCAGTTCTGGATTAGACGTTTGATCTTCATATACTGGAACAGGCTGAGTAATAGCAGTCCAATTTGTAGAGTTAAGATCTTTATCAAGATACTGAACAGCAAATTGATAACTACCTGCTAGTAGATTACCTCCTTCGTTTATACTATCAAAATGAATGCACGGCATAGAGTAATTAGGCCATATCTTCATGGTCTCACAATCCCATATTGTAGGATCAGAAGCTCTTTCAATCGCATCTTCTGGTATGCCTTCTTTCAGATAATCGCGTAAAGAGTTTATATTAATATTCCTTACATCATTATAATTATCTGTAAAATAGATATTTACTTCACATCCATTTCTTGTTCTTTGAACAGCTTGTATTTGTTTATCTATACGAAAATCAAGACAATCTGAGTATACAAGAGTTTCTGTTTTACAATTTGTAACTCTCACAATTTTACCATAACCACGTAGAGTAGGATCAGTAGGAGCAAGAAATATAACGAAATCGTGTTCTTTTATATAGACACTTCCTATAATAGCATAGGGCTCGTCTCCCAGATTAGCACATTCGTAGTTACCTATTTCATTAATAAGCGTACCTGAATCACCTTCAAGACTTTCATTGATAGCATTCAATGCCCATCTGTAAGTACCTTGAGGTTGAGCTGATTCAGTAGAGTCTTTAAATAAGCCTTTATTGAATGTTACCTGAGACATATTCCCAGTTTGAGATCCCTGGGATGATTGATTATTCTTGTCTTCTGCTGCCATTATCCTATAGTATTGGTCAGATTAAGATGTTCTCTTGCTGCTAGATTACCAAAGTAACCGTAGTATCTATTAACTTTAGGTATAAGCCTAGACCATTGCTGCTTAATATTCTCAAGCTTATCTACAGTATCAGGCATATTAGCTTTCCCTCTAGCTTGTTTACAGTACCAATGCCAGTCATCTTCAATCTTTGCAAATACCTGCGGATTGATAATACCTTGTATAAACTCAGAGTATTTAAGCTTATATACAATGTATCGTTTAATAGCTTCTATATAACTTACCTCATCTGGTATCATAGGGAATCCACGCTCATCTACAGCTTGAGCTACATACGATATGCATATATTTCCTTTCTTAAAATCGGTACGTAAGTATGGATGGTCTATAGAATACTCGTGCTCGCATGTAGAAGATATATTAATACAGTCTTTGCAATGAACACTTTCACCTCTACCAAATGACCCTGTAGCTAAACGCATAGGTTTGTAGTTATTAAAATAATACCCTGTATGCTTAAATCTATTAGGCTTGTAGTATTCTAGCCACAATTCTGCATTTGCAATCAATTGCCCTGATTTGGCACAAAGATCTTCTTCACAAGAGTCTGGATTACAATTAGCGCAATTAGCTTTACTGCATTCTTCTGTTCCGTCACATGTAGTCAACATTGCTGCTTGAGTAGGTTCATCGTCAGTAAACTTATAAGCTACCTGGACTATTTTGTGTAATCCACATGGTATAAGAACTCTATGGTCATTTACTTTAAGATACTCTACACGTTCTTCTAATTGAGAGTATGCGCCAATATGCTCAAGAGCTTCCCCCGCCCATTCAATCATATCAGATTCATTTATCTCAACGGAAGGGTTTAGATCCCTGTAAACACCAGATATTACACGTTCTATACTCGTAAGTTTTACTTGACTCATAACCTTACTTTTTACAGCATTCTTTTTTACACTCTTTTTTGCATTCTCCTAGACAAACACGTCCCATTGTAAGCTCTTTAACAAGCTCACAAAACAATGCTTTGATTTTTTCTCCGTTCATAACTATTTATTTATTCGTGAATTAACATCCATTCAAGTATAATATCAGTATTATTTACCTGAACATTAACATCAGCATTGCCTGCATAAGGGATCAATGCCCATTCTCCATTGTAAACTCTAGCAAGTTTAATAGACGATCCAATTGAGCCTATTGTGATGTCTACGTAACGAGTGGCTGTACTTGAAGTATTCTTAAAATACAACCAGTTTGATGTATCGTCAGTATAATCACCTTCTTCAATAAGCTTTGTTTCGGCTGTACTTGCCATAGTTTGTCTTCTCAGACCTGTCGTTTCAGTCAAACCTGTTGTAGTTCCAGCAGCATTAAACTCTGCACTTACTACAAGTGAGAGATTATCTGATACAAGATCAGAGCTAGATAGATTAAGTCGTGCGGTTGTAGTAGCCATTGTCGTTAATTAAAGTATTCTACTGCGTTTTCTTTCAATAATTTAGCTAGAGTTCTTTTATTCTTTCTGATAGGTATAAATGAATAAGCGCTTCTATTCTTAAATCTTGCTTGCTTTCTATTCCAATACCATTTGTAATAATATTCATCGGTATGGAAATTCAAGTGATAGACCTTTACATTATGCTCTTTTGTTTTTTCCCAGTCTACTCTTCTTTGTGTCTTAGAAGATTTAAGTCTTTTTATTCTTATTATACCTAAGCCACCAAACAGTTTAAATTCATCTGTATTTGTTATAATAGCTTCAGATATTCTTTTGTTAAACTCTAAACATACTTCTTTATATGTTTTATAATCTACAGAAAAGTCTTTATCTTTTCCGTTCTTTTTGTCGTAATCGACATATGCGTCTTTTATAGTTCTGCTTTTCTTATTCATTTACTAGGTTGTTGCATTCTTATTTTATCCTCACTTGCGTCATTATTCGCATCTTCTGGGATTGATTTAAATATTTGAACTAACTCTTGTACTGCCATTTGCATTACAGCATCTACAAGATGTAGATCAATTGCAAATTCTACGTCATACGGCTGAATACATTCTCCTCCTCCACATCCTTCAACTAATGCAGCTTGATAAGGATCTTCAAATACTCCACCTATTGTAATATACTTAAGTAGATTACCTTTGTGTATAAGATATAGATAATTATCTTTTATCATATAGTCTGGTTGGTGTGATGTAAACTTATTACCAGATTTATACCTTTTTCGTACCCAATCTGTTTTAGAATACACTACTCCCCCATCCATAGTTGTTACAGACTCTAGCTCTGGGCCTATAGCAGATTGCACAGGTTTTGGTATTTTATACTTAGTTCTTAGTGCTTTACATCCTGGAGGTATAGCACAAGGGCATTCATTTTGTTTAACTACTTCAAGTTCAGCACATTTAATAGTTTGAACTATCCAATCTGATACTTGCCGTCTTTTATCTATTTCACGTTTAATTAATAACGTTCTAGCAGATACAAGTTTAGAATATATCAATCTATCTGATAGGCTAATATCATCAGAAGATGGGCCTTTGCTGTAAATTGCCCTTACTCGTGCTATGGCTTCTCCTATTGTCATTATCCGTGATGTTTATATTCTCGTATCTTATCTTCTCTGTCTAGATTCTTTTTTGCTTTATCTAGTTCTTTTTGTGCTCTGCGTTTAACTCTAGGTCTATCTTCCGCATATACATATCCGTCATACAATTCTGGTTGATTCATTGTAAGATCAGGTTCAGAATAATTAAAGAATACCCTATCTTTTTCAATAAGAGTAAATGGCTGCAAAACATAGTTTAAATAATCAAAACAATTATGCACTGTTAAAGTACGTGTAGCTCCATTACCAGTATCCGTAAAATGCACATCCATATTTTGAGGATTACTAGTGTTTATATGAAAATGTGATATTTGATCTATACAGGCTACTTCATCACTAGTTTTGTTATTTACTAGAGGTTTTATATAAGCAGTATAAAATTTAATAGCATCATAGCTACCTACAGCTTTTCTAATTGTATTTACATAAATATCAGCAGCTTTTTGTGTAAGTCTATCAAACTCGTCTTCGTAGTCTGTATAAACCTCTACTGTCATTGATGTATCAGATGCAATAGCTGTAACTTTATATTCTTCTAATACAGTTTCAAACTGCATAGAATATTTTATATCAGGTTGTGCATATGCTGTAATTGTACTTGATGTGTATGCTTGGTAAAAAGTAGAATCAGAACATAATTGAATGACATTACCTACAGTTAACTCACTAGAAAAAAGAGTGGAGACACCAGTAATTGTGATGTCTCCATAAGTAGCATTTGCAACGCCTGAACTATCATACTTGGCGCTATCTACTGAAGTAACTTCAAAAGAAGTGCCTGTTAGTTTAGTTTTTGCGTTTTCAAATCGTATGAACTTATTATTCACCATCTTTTTCTAAGTCTTCTTCTTTTTGTGCAACAGGCCCAAAACTAGACAAGATAAACTTTTGCATCATTTCTTCGTTAAAAGCCTCATCGCACTCTGAGCAATCGTCTTCTGGGTCATAGTTTATATCTGAAGATTTTCTACCTTTTAATTCAGTAGCAACTTCTCCTTCCCAAAAACCATATTGCTCATTGGTTCTTTCTATGTTGCATAATCCACATAAATAATGCGGCTCATGCCCATGTTCGCACATACTCATATTAGTTCAATTCAGCAATAAAGAAATCACAGTAACCTGTTCCAGAAGCTGTCTCTACTGTAAGTGTAGAATTAGCACCTGCACTGTACGAAAACAATGCAAACTCTCCTGGAGCAAGATCTAGTATAGCTGACCCTTCGCTGTCTACAATAATATTAGGATCTGCAGAAACTCCTTTTTCTGCTGCTGTTTGACCAGTGTTCTTGATATAAACAAGAGCACGATCATCAATACCTCCATCAATTTCAGTATTGATTGCAATAGCAGTAGTGCTTACTGTCAATTGTCCCATATTAGTAGCGTTAGCATTGCTATCTCCTGCTGTAGATACAGTTTTTGTTTCACTGATTTTTACAACGTATGGAAGAACATCATTACTATCAATTGTAACGCCTAGTTTAATACTTGCCATTTTAATTAGTTTTTATAATTATGAATCCATTAACCAGAACATTACTGTTGCGGTAGTAGTTTGAGCTGCAGTTGCACAGCTAAGTTCAACTCTTAAGTGATCTCTAGTTGCATCGCTGTCCATTACGCCATCATCAAAGTTGTATAATGCAAATTCTCCTGGTTTAAGAACTCCCATTTGATCTGGAGTTACACCTGAGTGTTCTGATACGACACGCACAATAAGATTATAAGTTGATCCTGTATTTTGAATATAATAGAATACTCTACCTACTAGGTCATTTGCTTCTAAGTTAGGTGGTACAAAAACACCACTTCCTGCAGCAGCCTGCGGTACAGTATAAGATTGTAATTGAGCAACATCTCCTGATGCTGTGCCTGGTACCGTAAGACTCATTGTCTTACTCATAGACAATGGGGCAGGTAATAGATCACTGCTAGAGAAAGAGATAGTGCATTTTAAAGTATTGTCTCCTTTAGCCATTTTATTTTTATTTAAACAAGTTCATTAATATTAACTTGAAAGTGCCCTTTGTAGCCACTTTCAAAACCCCAAACATATCCTTGAGCAGATCGGATATTTTTAACATATCCGTTTCTATGGTGCCATGAGTCTGACCCTGATAATGAGGGAAGAATACGTACAACTGTACCAAATCTTTCATCTATGTCTACCCAATTTAATGATTTACTTTTATGCAGATGGCCTGTATGCCATTCTGTAAAATCTACTTCAGCCCATTCCTGTGGCATTTCTTTTGCCATTATCAGAGGAAGATCAGCATGTTTTTCATTGTTGCCATGCGTAAATCCTAGCAATGTTTTACCATATCTATAATATTTTCTAGGACTCATATCGTTGAATACTTGTACCTCTTCGCAGTTATTATACCAGCAGTATATTGCATCTCCGATATAAAACATTCGTTCAAAATCATGATTGCCTGGTACAACTATTACATCTACTGGAGCAATCTTTCTAAGTCTATCAACAATCTTTACGATTACCTCTCTACAATATGTAAAAGAACGTTGCCAATTAACATCATCATGTTGTGGCGTTCCATTTGTCGTTGTCATTGAAAATCCATCACTATTCAGCATATCATTTCCTATTGGAAATACAATCCTATCTATGTGGAATAGTTTGCTATACTTTAACAAACGCTCAATAGCTTTTTCAAATAACGACACTGCAACTTCAGAATTATATGTATGACCTACTTCATCGGCCATTGATATTTTTCCTATATGCAGATCAGGTAGGCATAATTCATACATTACACTTTCTTGATCCTCATTGGCTTTTGGGTATTTTATTGGTCTATAACTAGGAGCGTGTTGTTTAGCCGCTTTTATAAACTCCTCCCTAATACCATCTCTCGCCTCTTTTGACCTATCAAATACTGCTCTTACAGCATATTTGGTCTCATCTTTAAAGTCTTGCCAGGTTGAAACTCTAAAATTTTCTACATCCCAGAAATCCATATTGATACCTGCCGCATCAATTAGATCTTCAAGACTTGTTATACTTGCTCCAGAATAATCAAGATATGTTTTACCATTCTCTTTAACTACTTTAGGAACTGATTGAGATGGAATACGGGACGTTTTTAAACGTCTCCATATTCCTCTCACTTTTTCTCCTGATATGATACCGTGTTTATCACGTATATCATATTCTATTGCAAGTTCGTTATAGGATCTATCCCTACCTTTTTCTGTAAGATGCTTCTTTAATTTATCAATGTTATTTGCCATACTATAATGTTTGGCTGCAAATTACAGAAAATAATCTGCTATTATACAAATGGTGATGCAAGAGCTCCGTCTCCAACAAGTGTTCCTGAAACAAATACTCTATTAGCAGCAACAATTTTTACTTCAATAATACCTCCAGCAAGACGACCTTTTGTGTCAGCATCTGCTACAATTTGGTCATCATCTGATACATCTGGTTGTACAAAAAGAGTATCTCCTGCTGTAGCGGGATCTACAAGTTGCAAACCACCGATTAATAAATCGCTAGTACTACCTGCAGAAATTGTCATTGTTCCTGTAAAAGTTGTCTTTACGGCAATCTTACAATTCCAACCAATATTATCTGCTGTGGCTTGTGGAAGAACTACTTCAATACCTGCAGCTCTGTCAAGGGACAAAAATGCACCATCTTGGTTTTTCTTTAAGTTATACGTAGCATCTGTTACTGCAATAACTTCATCTGTATCATCTGAGCAACAGAATACTTGATGTTCAAGTTTATCAAGTCTGTTTAACAATTGATTAATTCCAGAGCTGTAAAAACCACCTTTCTTTTTGTGGCTATTTCCTTTGTAGGGTAATCTATACTGTGACATTGTGTTTATTTTTAAGATGATTTGTAAGCGATTACTGCCCCACTTACTAAGGCAATGCAATTAAAACGTCCGTAAACAATTGCTCCTTTTGGTATTGTGATGTCTACATCAAAATCTCCATATGCAAGATCTCCTGCACAAGGAGCCATTACAGATTGATCTAATACAGCATCTGCTGTACCAACAACCTGAACTGCGGAGTAAGGCCCTGTATGTGCTACTGTATCATCAATATAATCTGCTCCACAGCACCCTAACATAGAGGCGCTCATTTTATTAATCGCTTTTTCTACACGATTATCTTTTCCTGCTGAACTTGTTCTAGTATCCGCCATTTTCTTTTATTTTAAGATCTTGTCCAATAACCATATTCTACAACACAAGGCGCTGTATCTGCTTGCACTTCAACTCCTGTACTTTCTGCTAGAGGCATATATAAAAACTCTCCAGGACTTAGTTTAGCAAAAGAAGTTCCTCCGTCTGTTTTAACATCTACAAAGTTTGTAGAGTCTGTGTTTCTTAGATATAAAAAGTTAACATCTGATATACTACTTGCAATAAGCACTGTAGCTGCTCCTGTAGCTACTGATATCTGAGCTGTATTAATTACAGGATTACCAATAGTAAGATTATCAGTATGATTTAACTCTAAATTTTCAGATGTAGCATCTGTACTTTTTATATTAAGAGTGACGTTTAAAGTAGCCATTTTGACAATATTTAATTACAAAATTAGGAATTATATAAATAATTTAGTATAGCTTTCTTTTTTACTTTAGCTATAGACTTATTTTAACTTTTTATCAAACATCTTTTTATGAAATAAATAAGCCCATACAAACGTCAAAGCTAATCCTACATTAAGTACAACCTCAGTTAGCGGAGGATCTGATAATGTAAGTACATTCAACGCACTTCCGCATATGATACCTATCAATCCTAATCTAAGAGTCCAGTGACCTACGAATGACCACTTGTGTACAACCTTTGTCTTGTCACCGTATAGATACACGTACATCATTATTACGCTAATACACATAACAAAGTTTGATATTTCATTAACTATTACTGCTACCATCTTCGTTGAATATTTTCTGTGATACCTTCTCTACTCCTTTGAGTCCGATATAACCAAGAATAAAAGCAAGACCGTACTCAGTTTTACCGCTAAGACCTGTAAGTTCAACTACTACTTGAGTCATATAGTTTGCTGAAAATGTACCTGCGATGATACCAGCAATAGAAGACTTTAGATTCTTCGTGGCATCGTTACTAACTGTAACAAGGGAACCTGCAAGTCCTGCTAACACAAAGGCGATATTAACGCCTATCTCTTCTAAAAATTCTTTCACAATATCAAGTTTATCTAAATACTTACTGCACTGTAACTTTAATTTCAAACGTAGATGCTCTATTGACCACTTCTGTTTTAACAGTTATCAGATATCCGTTATATGATTTAATAGAGTGGACTTCAAAATGTGTGGCATAAGCTTCGTGGAATTGTACATAACCAGCCTCAACATCATCACTATTCATAAATTTAAGCTCAAAATTTGATGATTCACCAGCCCAACACCATCCGCTTGAGGTGCTACTGCAAGTTGCTATTACATCGTGATCAGGTGTTAACCATG
>Ga0208645_1000472_pt1 | contig 43137 bp, 45 predicted proteins | sample VirMetDEL_Sep_01_FD_184519 | JGI IMG/M metagenome (GOLD analysis project Ga0208645, IMG submission 184519) | Aqueous microbial communities from the Delaware River and Bay under freshwater to marine salinity gradient to study organic matter... | ecosystem: Environmental > Aquatic > Marine >... | reverse complement strand
AGAGTAATCGAAACCCATCGCTTTCACACGACCAAGTGTTTTCAAGACACCGCCAGTATCGCCTGTCTGGTTTACTCTCCATATAAAGTTATTGGAATGGCAGACTCTAAAGTTATCGTCTACAGCAACTACCGAAGTGGCAGGATCTTTTGTTATATTAACAAACATTCCATATTTTTTCATTTTATGGTATTTTAATTTGTCTCACCCCTCTCAGCGTTTAGCTGGTTTGGATGCCATGTTTTACAAGACGTTTAACCGTTTTAGTAGTTGTATGTTACGACAACTTAAACTAAAGTTCTTTATTTGGCTTTCGGAGAGCCACAGTTGGAATTTTTCCTTTCGGTAAGTTCACCCTATTGGTTACTGTTTCCTCCGGCTTTCATTCCTTAATTAAATTGTTTTTTCTATTATATCATAAATTTTTTAGTTTGTCAAGTCTTTTTTTGTTTTTCTTTAAACTTTTTATTTTTTGTTTGTTTCTCTTTTGTTATTGTTATGTTTATTAATCTACATTATGTTTTGTGTTTTGTCAACTCTTTTTTTATTTTTTTTTCAGGTTAAACAAAAAAACCCACTTCTTTTATAGAAGCGGGTTTCTTAAATTGTTTGATATATTTTTGTATATCTTAGAAAGCCGCTTCCTTCCCTGTTACTGGTTGTCTCCCCTCAAATCGAATCGCCGTATCAAGACAATACAAACCAGCATTCAGAGAATCATTATTCATCCACGAATGATTGGGTTTTAAACTGTCTATTACGTTTTTCATTGAAGGTATTTGCTTTCTTTTCTAATTAAATTATATTAATAACTATACACTATAAATCAAAAATGTCAAGATTTTTTTAATATTTTTTTATTTTATTTTAATCAACGATCTCTAGCTCAGTTGCGTCGTCGTTTTCAGCAGATTCATCAATTTTGACAAACAACTTATCTTTATGAACATCTTTACACAAATTTTCAAATTCTTCTTCAGTAGCCCAATAATATCTATCGATTTCAGGCATCTCAATATCATTTTTGTCTTTGAAATATGAATCACAATGAAATTTATGATTCATCAGTTTCATATCCGTATCTACATATTTAAATACCACAAATGTTTTTATGTCACCGCTGTATAAAGCATGTTCCTCTAAACTTTTAGGTTCTGTAGACAAATCAATCCCAGTTTCTTCAAATAGTTCTCTAATGGCAGCAGTTCTATCTTCTTCACCGTCTTTTTTACCGCCTTTAGGAAATCCCCAACGACCATCGTTTTTTACAAATGGCGCCCAATCGCTTGTGGAATGAACCATTAAATAACGATTTCCACATTGAACTAATACACCACAACTTTTCTTTTTTTCACTCATTTTATGTTCTTATTTATTTAACTTCTATATAGTATGGCTTATAAGTATCATCAGAACGTTCACTAATTCCTTTTGCCATTAATTCAGCATCTTTTTTAGTTCCATAATGAACTTCACTACCATAGGCATAAACACACAAGGCATCACGCTCATCATCCCAACGTCTTGCTATTACAAAATTGTATTTTTTGTCGTTCATATTATGTCCTCTAAAAAGATTCTTTCATCAAAACCACCTCTTTCTTCTCGTTTAGAATATCCAATGAAGTTTATACGGTTCTTTATTCCATAAAAATCAATTAACGCTCTTACAATTTCAGCAATGTCACCTAACTCATCTTCTTTTTGTTCCAATGTTCTAGCAGCTATCAACTCTCCAATTTCTTCTTGGAACTTGATAATCAACTGATGTTCATATTCCGAATCATTAAGTTTGCGGAAAATAGGAGTTTTTCCTTCTTGCAAAATCATTTCAGGTATTTTATCTCTTACTAATTTTTTCATTTTTCGTATTCAGTTTTGTTATATGATCCGTCTATGTTAATAAAATTATCCCAAATGTCAAACACAAATCTAACATCTTTACGTTCCGTTTCAATTTCTTCCATAAAATCTAATAGATTATGAAATTCGTAATCCACTTTATGTTGAACATCTAACGTATCAACAGCAAACACAAGCGAATCAAATATATTATAAAATCTTTCACGATTTTCAATCGATGTCCTCCACATGAAATTTAATTCACAATATTTTTCCAATTCGCTTATGTGTTTATTCATTTTACAAGTTCCTCCATTTCAGACTTTGAAATTATTTTTATATTTAAGTCTTTAGCTTTTTTAAGTTTGCCGCTGGAAGAATCTGGGTCAACAGCAACTACCATAGTAGTTTTCTTACTAACCCCACTTACAATTTCACCGCCTTCACTTTCAACTAACGCCTGTAAATCTTTGTCTCTAAACCCTGTAAAACATATCTTTTCACCAATTAATTTACCGTCAGATACAGTCTGTTTTACTTCTAAAGTAACTTTATGTTGTATTTTTTGATAATATTCAATAAACTCAGGCAACCCCTTGACAAAAATATCAAATGTCTTTTTTTCCCAACCATCAACTTCGTCTATACTAACATCATACAATTCATCCCAAGACATTCCTTCAGCAACAGCCATTAACTGTTTTATTTTACGTTGACCAACACCAGCACCAAAAGAAGGATAGCTTCCCATCAGTTTTTCAATAGGAATGTTTTTAAACGCTTTGTTTATTCCATCATATACTTTACCACCGTTTTTTCCTAATACAGATAATAAGGTTTCTTTTTCACATAATACAATCCCAGCAGGAGTTTTTACACCAGCATCCATCAACTTTTGAATGCTTCCTTCTTTTAAATTTGGAATCTCAAGAGCAGTCGCCCAAGACGATAATTTCTTTAATAAAACAGTTTCGTTGTTTGAAGAGTCTTTTAAAATAAGATCAACTCCAGTTTCACTCCACTCATATTCATCAATGTTTTCAGGCATATCAGCAGTAGTCGATCTAATTACGTCTACTATATATGGAATAACATCTCCAGAACGTGTCATACGAACTACAGTTCCTTTTCCTATGTCGTGATCCTTAATGTATTTTGCGTTAAATCCTGTGGCGTTACTGATGGTTACGCCTTGTAAGTCAAATGGCTCCAACTTGATTTTCGGTTTAGCTACCCCATGTTTGCTATCATTCCATTCTACATGATTTACTACCGCTTCAGCTATATTTTCAGCATCCATCACTTTATATTTAATTGCGTATGCTGGATTCAATGTGTCACGTTTTTGGGATTTACATAATAGATTACGCATAACCACATCATTTACCTCAATTACAACACCGTCGATAGCATAATCTAAATCTTGCTTTCTTTCATTGATATATGAAGATAAAAAATTGTCACGTAAACGATCCTGTCCGCACAAAATCCATTCAACAACTTTAAATCCCATACTTTGAAGAGACAACATCTGATCAGACTTATCACCAGCATGACCCATGATTTCATAAGCAAACAACGTCATTGCATTACACGCAGTTTCATTTACTTCTTTATTATTCACCAAACCAGCGATTGCATTTCTTGCATTTTTAAACTGTTCACCGCCTTTTCTCAAACAAACATCTTTAATGTCGTTAAAATCGGTTTCACTAAACTCAAGTTCAGCACGAATAGCACATTTTCCACTTATCTTAGACGGAACACCAGGAATAAACTTGACATGTCTTGTTATGTCCTGACCTTCAACTCCATTTCCACGTGTCAAAGCAATTTGAAGTTCCCCCTTTTCATCATACACCAACAAAACAGATATACCATCCATCTTATCACTTATAATGAAATCAGAATTTTTTAATTTTTTCTTGGCTACATAATCTTCCAATTCACCAACCTGAATCTGATCCAACGAACCCATCGGATAAGGCAACTTGATCTTGTCAACCCTACTATCTGAACCTACTCCAATAAAATAAACATTCGTCGGATCTATGCTCTTAGCCAACAAATATACAGAATCATATTCACTGTCAGTTAGAAATGAATCGCCTTCGTTGGTGTATTGATCGTCAGCTGACTTTAAAATGTCTATGACTTCAGATACTTCTATATCAGTATCGCCTTGTAAGAAACTTTTTATCGTTGATTTCATTTATGAATGATACCAAATTATTATATATTTGTCAACACTTTTTTAAAAAAAATACAAGAAAAACCCCATGTCGTTTATGACACGGGGTTTACAACAATCAACTAATACGAACGAACTAAAGGTGCTTAACAACCTCAATCATACATGCAGCGAAATTAATCTCTTTATTCGCTACAAAAGCATCTTTATATTGATAATCTGCTAGTGTTAAAATTACATTAGCAGTAGAGTTTTTAGCAAACTCGTCAACATTCTCAAATAAATAGTCAAAATATTCCGTATAGTCTGCTACTCCATTATCCGCTAATAATTGTCGAATACTCCGAATGCAATCTTTTTTATTTGATTGCGTTTTCAAAATTTCCAACAATTTAATATTAGCGTCATTTTCGACAACTTGTGCTTCATTAATTTTTAATGTTCCGCTAATGGAGTTTTGTTGAGCAGTCTGAATGATACGTCTAATATCAGGATAATATTTGATCAATACCTTAAAGTCTTCGACATTATAATTAATGTTTTCATTATCAAGGATACCAGCGACATGTTTAGCAACCTCAGCTTTCTTAGGCGGCTGAACATGAAACACCTGACATCTCGATACCAACGGTTCAATTAACTTCTCATAATAATTACATGTCAATATAAAACGACAATGGCCGCTGTATGTCTCCATTATATTACGTAAAGCCTTTTGACCGTCAGGAGTGATATTATCACAATTTGAAGTCAATACTTCAGAGTTTCCCACATAAAAGTTATGATTTCCGGGAACGTTCAAGTCATATACATGACGCTTTCCAACCGGAGTTATAGACTTAATTTTCAATTTCATTTTATTCCTTTAATCATTTTATTATATTGTATCATATTATAATCATCAAATTTAGAAATGTCAATGTATTTTAATATGTTATTTTCATTAATCCAAATAAATTTTATACCATTAATAATACAATAATCTATAGCAGATGATATTTTAGTTTTTTGTTTATTATATTCACACACAGGTTTTATTTCATATAGAATGTTTGCATTACAATCATAAAAATCACCTACATAAGTTCTATTTATACCGTTTTCATCCACATAAGGAATTCTAAGATATTCATATTTTAAGTAATCATTACATAAAAAGAAACAGGCTTCCCACGAACTTCTGAATTTATGTTCAATATTTTCTATTTTTATTATAGCTTTCCAGTGAGTCCATGAATTAGTAATATTTGGGGTAAATTCCCCATTTTTTATTTTTTCCTTCATCAACTCGGATTGTTTTTTTCCAACTTCTTTTATTTGTTGAATGCCTTTATCAGTTTTAAAATATTCCTTCAATTTTTTTGAATTATTTTCACCTGTTAATTTAGCACGAAGTTTCCCTTCTTCAGTTGAATAATACTTCTTTATATTTTTACTTATTTTTTCACGTTCTTGATTTGATTTTTTTCGGTTTCTCCATATTCCCATTTCTATATATTTTAATTTATATTTTTTAAATCCCTTATATCCTTTATATCGTTCAGAATATGAGTATTCTGTTTCGGTTAGAACTTCACCGGAATATTTACAATATCGCACATCTTCAAATTTAAATAGAAATTTATTACATGATTCAACATCCATATTCCGTATAATATCATTTCTCCACTTATATGTTGTATCAAATAATTTTTTGGAAAATGGAGAATATAACTCTCCATTTTCCATACATTCAACAAACAAACTTTGAATTTCATCATCGGTAAAATGACGCCTATTATATCTATTTTTTGATCCCATATAAATATATATAATATATTTTGGGATTTGGATGTCATTCTATCATATTCGGTGAAATTATTTCAGAAATTTCATTTTCAATTATAAATGATAGTGGTTTTCTTACAACATCACCGTCAATTTCAACATACCATTTGTGATTATCTGTACAAACAATCTTTTCACCATTCTCAAATTCAATCTCATATGTTTCCCGATCACCCTTATCCATCAAAGAAAACGGAGTCCATTCAACTAAATTTTTATCAAAGTTATAAGATTTTACCAAATCAGATGAATCATTTAATTCACAAATTTGAATCTTTTTATATTCACCATCACGTAATACTGTAACTAACGTGTTTTCGTCTAAACACTCATCCAGAATTAAGATTTTCAATTTTTGGAATCCAAGTGAAGACGCAAAAGACTTTACCTTGTCACGAATGTCATCAAGTTTACGTTCATCGGAAGCATTAATATACATTACGTCACTAGGAATAGACTTAGCAATCATTTTTGCTACAGTAGTTTTTCCTGTGCCTGGCTTCTTTGAATAAAACAATAAATGTGGTATCTCTCCGGTTTCAATGTAAGTCGATACACTATTCTTGATTTGTTCGTTCCCAAGATATTCGTCTAAATTATTTGGACGGTATTTTTCCGCCCAAATATACACATCATTAGTTTTAGATTCTTCGTTGTCTGTCTCAAAAAACATTTATTATGCTTTCTTCTTTGCTGATTTTTTAGCAGTTTTCTTAGTAACCTTTTTGGCCTTCTTTTTAACAGGAGTTGGTTCAGGTTCTTCCTCTTCCATCTCTTCTTCAGCATAAATGTCAATTCCAGCAGAAGATTTGTGACTTCTAAATTCACTTTCAGCTGCAAATGTCTCTGCATCAGTAGGAAGTTCCACGAAAAATTGTGGTGAACGTTCAACCAAAGGAACGCCAATGAAATCAATCATCCCCCACTCTTTAGCCTCTTCAGCAGTGAAATATAAATCACCAGAAGATTTACTGTATGCTTTCTCTAACCAAAACTCTAATGGCTGTTTGGTTTGTTCAGCAAAAATGCCAAACACACGTTCTAACCACTTTTCATTCCATTCAACAGTTTCTTTGATATCTCTTTGTTTTCCCCACGCTATTGAACTAGCATCATGAAACATAAACATAGTCTCAGGGATCGCCCAACGGAAGTTACCCATCGCAGTTAGTAAACACCCAGCGCTACAAGCATGACCCATAGCAATTGTGTGATAAGCGACTTCACCACTTCTCATTAAAGCCTGCATCGAAGCAAACGTATGAACAGCACCACCAGGAGAATCAATGTATACAAACGCTTCCTTTACACCATGAGCAATACACTCACGGTGAAAAGTAAGAAAGTCACTAAGCATACCATCATCGAATGTTCCCTTTACAAGAAAACTTTTAATTTCAGAAGTTCCAGTTTGTGTAATTACTTCACTCATATAACCTTTTTTATTTTTAGTTTCCTTGTGGAATCTCTGTTAAGAAATACTCACTTTCATAATCATCAGTAGAAAACTTGATGTGTGCTAAGCCTTTAGCAGACACTTCCAACTTAGCTTCAGTTGCGTCAGAGTTGGCTTGTAAAAGTTCCTTTAGATACTTTGCTGAAAATGAAATTGGTTTTTCCAATGTAATTTCGTCGTCTTCAGTTTCAACATCCAGTGAAATTCGATTTGAGTTGATGGAAGAATAACCAATCACCAACTTTAGTTTTTTACTCTTTTTGTCTTTTACCAATGTGAAAGTGTTTACATCAGGTAATGCTCCTTTTGAACGTTTAAACCTATCAGCAAATTCACAATCTATCGGAATAGTAACATCCCATTCAGGAGATCCCTTGAAATTAGGAACTTTTGGGATTACTGAGATATCCGATAAAATGCAATTAACATCAGTATTTTTATCACTTAAATTGATTGAAATAACACGATCATCAGCACTTGTAGTAGATACATCAATGTCACTTCCCAATACACCTAACAAACCTTTCAGTTTAGCTGTATCAGCAACACCTAATGTATAATCGCCAAAGTTATTTTGCTTTAACTCAACATTTCCAATTACATGTTTTTCCTCTGAAATAAATGAAGTTTTGATGTTATTATCATCTTTACTTGATTCAACCTTAACACTTTCGATACAACCAGCGAGATTATACCGTTTAATGAAACCATCTAATTTTATTTTTTCCATATTAATTTAATTTTTGTTGTTTACTTCTTTTAGTATAACACTTATTTTTTATTTGTCAATTTATAAAAAGTCTATTTTCTATATAAATTCATAGATTCTAAATCCTCATCACTTAATTTTGCTAAATGAATGTGTGGAGGTAATACCAAAAAACACACATTTTCCCATTGTGCTTCGTTTTTTAACGTTTGCAATTCCGCTTGTAACGACATAATCTGATTAGGCTGTCCGTCTTCTAAAAACTTTAAAACCACGATCTCTTTTTTGTCGGGAGTTCCGCCCGACAAATCCAATTTATCTAATTTGTATCTTAAATCACTCATTTTTGAAAGTTTCTTCCCATTAAACCAACCGTTCCACCAACTTGATATAGTCTTCCATTTAGGAAATATACGTTACTTCCATCAGAATACACATATTTATTCATCGATCCAATTCTACGAGCAACCTTATCTTTTTTGATTGGAGCCATTCCAACAGTAGCATTATATGCTTCTAACTTTATACGACGTTGAGGTTTGCCAGAGTTAACCGATACAACAGCAAACTTTAACATAGTTTTTGAATTTTCGGTAGCCTTATATGCTACATAATCATCGAATATAAACTTATACTCTTTTAATTTATCCAATATGGAATTAGCTTTAGTTAGATCACCTGAAACATCTTCACCATCAAAGTTTTTGATTTCAGCATCTTCAATGATCATCATATAAGTTTCCAATTGTTCCGTGATTATAAGTTGATATCTACTTAACTCCGTAGGATATTCACTCATATCAATATAATGAAGTTCCGCTTGATTTAATAACGTCATCCATTTTTCCACTTCGGCCATTTCGGCTTGTAGATTTTCATCTACGAAGTCTTGTGCAACTAAACAACTGCCAAGACACATCAATAATATAATTAATAACTTTTTCATAATAAATTTTAAAAACTAAAAAATTCGTCTACAACTTTATCACTCTCACTTGGAATGTCCCATTTGACAGCACCATAAAAATCATTCAACTTTTTCGATAACTCATTTTCAAATAAAGCATTACCATCAGCATATTTTTCAATGAAATCCATAATCTCTTTAGGATCTTGATAACCACGAAATGCCAATTCAGATAACCCAAATTCATTAGGCTTCAAATAAACATATTTGATTTTTTCACCATTAAATAACGGTTCAGCCTTATGTTCGATTTTAAAATGTTTTATCAAACTATTGAAATTTAAAGCAGCTTTAACGTGTGCTGGAAAAGCAAGGGTTTGTCCTTTGGCATTTTTAACCTTCGGAAATTCTCCCATTACACAATCACCACAATGTTTGTCAAATTTAGATAACTCTTTTACCGCTGTGTTACGAGCGATTTCTTCGATCGGATATGTTCCAATGTCACGTTTCAAAGTTAATATCTTTTCGTCGATAATAGACTTATCAACGTTAAATAGAAAATCAGCAATAATTCCTTTTGGTTTGTCTCCCGAATCATCCAACATCAATTCTTTGAACTTCTTCGGAAATGATGATCTTACAACGTCCAATCCTTTAATGTGGAATTTGTCAGTGTCTTTCTTTTTCTCCAAATCATATACCTTGTGGATAGCATAACGTTTCTTTGTAATCCACAAACCACGTCTACCGATAGTTTCCCCTTCTGTGCTAATGAAATGATCAGGAGCCCCAAATGCGTCGGTCATTAACTTATCATAATAAATATTGATATTGTCAACCAAATAATCAGATGTTTTAATTGTAAGTTGTTTGCACTTTTCTTCATCACCAGCAATTCCTAATTGATCAACCAATGGTTTATTCGATAAATAATTACTGTCCGTATCAACGTATGTAACATAATCTACATCCTTTACCTTGTCACGATCCGCTCCGGCTTTCACCAATAAATCAACATATCGTTTACATCCTTCGTTTTCAGTAGCACGAATAATATCTTGACCAGTAGCAGTTACACTCAAAGCATTATCCAAATCATACCAACGCCATCCATTTAATCCTAATACACCATAAAGAGAATTTAAGAACACCTTCTGAATCAATTGTCTTCGATCATAATATTCCTCTTTGTCTTTGTCACCCTCTTTTGAAAATTTAGATGCAAGTGCTTTATATTCTTTACGTTCAGCATACCACTTATCCAAGATTTCAGGAATAAGACCACGTTTCGATTGATTATAAAATACTCCACATGAACTAAGTGAGAAATTATTAGCCTTCAACATTTTGTTGAATTTTTCTTTAGACACGTCCGTTATGTTAGCACCAACCTCAACTTTCAAAGTAACACCGTCTTTAATTCTGTCAAGATCATCATAAAACGGTTTTTTAACTTCATCCCAATTTAATACCTTGCCAACCTTAGTCTCAGGACTAATGTTTAAACTACGAATGATAGACGGATATAGAGAAGCTAAATCGTTTGAGAAAATCCATTCGTATAAACCAGGAACAGGTTGTTTTACGAACGCTCCCATAAAACCAACTTCGTTTTCATCTTGTTCAATCTTCTTAGGTCGGCTGTTAGCTACCAAATCTTTTCTACGAAGATATGTCAATAAAGCACCTTCCAAAAATCGTGAAGAAAATCGAATACATTCATAAGGAACATGACAGATATGACAAATTCCACGTGTCAACTCTACTAACTTCATTTTTTTGTCAATAGCATCAACAATGTCAACGTCAGTCAAATTGTATTGAATAAATTTATTAATGTCGGATTTAAATAAATCATTTAAATTTCCATCATATTCAATCTTACCCATTCCAACCTCTAATTTACCAACCGTATCCAATCGATAATTAGGTAACTGAGTATATGTGAATATTTTATATAATTCTAAATAGTCTAAACAAGATACCCCAGCGATTGTACAATCAAATGAACCATTGTCGTTTTTTGTAACGTGTGCTTTACCAATAGGACTTAAACTCTTAGCAACTTTAGCATCAAACACACGTTTTAAACGATTGTATAAATAAGGAACGTCATATCCCCAAATGTTCCAACCAGTTATAATCGTTGGTTTGATTAACATATATTCATCAAGAAACGCTCTTAACATTTCCTTCTCACTGTCAAATCTACGAACAATTACTTTGCCTAAATCATCCTCAGTGTCAGCATCTTCAACTTCATTATCAACATCAATCACATACACTCTACGTAACTGACTGTTGCTGTCTTTAAATGCTACAGATGTAATCGCTTCCGTTGCGTCTTCCGGCTTAGAATATCCTTGTTCTCCCTTATCAGCCTCAATGTCAAAATTAAACAAACAATGATTTTTACTTGGATTGTCATCATCCCCATATAAATCAATCAATACACGCGTATCCATAGGAACATCAGACTCATATACTGTAGGATCTCCACGACGGAACTTAGTTGTCTTCTCTAACGTGTTTCCATCCATAGCAGTATATGTTCCGCCAGATGCTTTACGAAAAGCGTATGGTTCAAATTCAAATGTAACCATTCCCTTTTCATCGTCGAAAATTGTAACCTTTTTGTTTTTTACATCAGTGTGTATGTTTTGATACATGACCTTATTATAACCTTTTTTAAATGTGTTGTCAATTTATAAAAATACCTAACGCCAAAGCATTCGTATTTTATTATTTTCAAAATATTGAATTATCTTGAACTTAATTTCGTTGTTAATTTTTATTTTAGATTTATCCAATGAAGAATACTCTGGTTGATATCCATAATACATTTCTTTTAGTTTGGAGTTTTTATATTGTTCACAAACTAAAATATCAACCGTCGTAAAATCTTCGTTTGGTATGAACTCAAAATAATGGTCAATTTTCGTGTTAGGATTTTTTTGCCATATCTTGAGAATAGCTTCTTCAGGGGTAATACTTACAATATCATTCATAATCAGACCTTTAGTTGAAGTTCTGACTATATGTATTGTATATATGCTCTAATCAGTAGCTATGTATTTATTTTTAGTGAACTTTATATTAGGTTCATTCCGCAAACGATTTCTATATTGTGAAAACTTTATGTTGATTCCCCAATTCATATAATCTAATATCCGCTTCTTTGTTACTATTTTTTCATCAAGAATAAATTGTCTTATCTTCTTATAAGCGTCCGTCTCTGATTTGATTTGTTTTAAATCAAATATATCCCATCCATTAAACCACTTAGCTACTTGTTTATCCCAAGTCATATCAGGAATAATTTTCTTTACGTGTTTTACCGCTTTAGTAATTGTAGGGTTTTTATTATTGTCTAATATACCATTCAATAGTTCCTTAAAATGATCGTTGTCATTATAAAACAAAGGATAATCTTCACCAACCATTTCAGGATAACAAAGTTTATTAGGCATCAAATACGGAACGCCGCGGCTCATTCCGTCTGTAGCAGAAATGCTCCAAGCGGAATACGTTTGGAAAAAACATATACCAACTGTCATTTCCTTCAAAAAGTCTAAATAATCTTCTCTTTCTGGAAAACTAACCTTTTTGATATAAGGACGTTCTTCGTTTACCAATGTTCCATATACGGTAAAATCTTGCCGTTCTTTGTAAATTTCATCCATAACAGTTAAGAACTTTTTCCAACCAGTATAATCGTTTGGTCTGTGATTAAACAGAATGCTGTTTGGAGTCTTTTTTGACCAATTAAAGTCGTAATTATCAATTCCTAAGTAGTGAGGTTGGATTATATCTTTAAAACGTTTTGCAGCGTCCTCATTAAATACATCAGAAGTTTTATCAATTACTAAATCACGTAACCAAGCAGTATTTACTCCACATTCATCCATCTCTAATGTTCCCAAAAGATTTTGGTTTATCAAACGCTTGTCGTAAGCTGTATTTTCGTTTACTTCATACCAATGACAATACCCCACGATTTTTGGCGTGATGTTAGTGTCGTTGTGTAATACATTTGAGATCTGAGAAGTATGTTCAGGAAGATGTGAATATATAATATCCCAATCGTTTCGTTCCCAATCAATTAATTTTTTAAAAGCAGATGTGTTGAAATCACAACGCATTGTGTTGGGATATGTAGGAAAATCATACTTTACCAATTCAACATTATCAAATTTATTCAACTGAGCGATTCCTTTATTACCCTTGCTCAACTTGGTATCGTGATACGGAATTGTCCAGTAAATATTTTTAGGCAAAACGTTGATGACATTTTCGATGACAATTGTAAAGGAATCAGCATTTAAATTATTAGAAAATGTCCAATTAGGCCATACTAATATTTTATATTTATATTCCAAATCATCAGTTGTATCTTCAAAAAATATATTATCCATGTTTATAAATAGCGTTCGTTTTTGTTTTTAAGCAAAATACCACACATTATAGAAAAAGTCAAGAAAATTGTGGCGAACTAAACGTTCGCCACAATAAATTCATTTTTTAGGATTAAGTGAATAATATTCAATCGCATCTTCAAAATTTCGTTTTGAAAATTTATAATCCTCTCTTGATAACACAGGATTGTGTTTATAACTCAATTCTAATGTTTTCAACATAATAGAATAATAATCGGGAGAATCTTTAGCAATAAAACCATCCCCATTCTTCATAGAATTATACCGTGAAGTCATTATAACATTATTATATATAGTAGCAGGACCATTATGTTTATCGGATATGACATGATCACTAACAGCATTATGATCAATCATACAATCTGACCCCGTTAATGGATCATGAAAAATAAAACCATCGGAGCGAACTGACATTCCCAGTGTTCTCAATAACATGTCAACAGGTATAGCTTCTTCGCGTTTACGATCAGATTCCGACACTGTGTATGATTTATATACAATATCCAATACGCTTCTTATGACAACAACATGACCAATCGTATCTTTTGGAATTTTCCGACCACACGTTTCACTAAAAACATCTCCACACAAACTATTAAAGTTATTTTTAACAAATTCTGTCAATTCTCGGAATGTCAATTCAAGAATGTCGGTTATATAAGAATTTGGACATTTTACCTTAGAACTGTATTTCGTAAACCATTTTTTTGAAACGTATTCGGCCCAAGTATACCAGGAAGTCGAATTTGAAATATCTAAAGAAGTAAGGAGAGAATCCGATAAATATCCTTCTTCACCTCTCGTTAGAAAGTTTTTATTATTAGATTCTTTAGCCTTATTACTAAGTTCAGTTATAACCTCTCTAAACTTTGAATATACGTTTTTCTTTTTCGCTCTAGCACCTTGTTTAATCCCCCATTCACAAGAAACATCTAATAATTTTGAATTAAATTCATGAATATCATTCATTTTCTTGTGATCTGAGTTATTTAGAGATACCATTTTTAAATTATGTTTGTTTCTAAACACCCTATCAGAATCATCATTGTAATCGACCTTAACCTTTGCAATTTTAGTAAGTTCGGTTTTGCTTTTCAAGTCATATGTAAACACATCACTTTTATCATCACATACGTTGATATGAGTCATTAACATATTACCCTTAACAAAAACCTCATTTTTGGGATCACTTCCTTCTGTTTTATTTTTCAGCTGTTTAACAGGCAAAAGATTTGAATTATTTACAGTTGAATTTATGCGTTTTTGATATAAAGATGAATTCCTAGTTTTAAAATCACTCTGTATCAATGGAAAATATGAAGTTCCTGCAAAGTCGATTGTAAATAAATGTTGAGACGTGTGGGGGAATTTTTTATTATTTTCCTCTTTCATCAGAGAAATTAATAACATTTCATGAGCAAATGTAATCTTCCATCTAACATGATCCGTTAAATTCTTAGTTAATATCGGAAACAAATCAGAATTGAAAAAGTGTTTGAAGCAAACCCCAGAGTCATCATGTGTATTCAAAAATTCAGTCAACTCAATCATAGAAGGATAATTTACTGAATATGGATGAATGCGTTTATATTCAGCAACTCTGGCTTTTAAAACGTCGGTTTTGATTCCAGTTATATCACTCCACCATCTCAAACTTGAGTTTTTGGTAAATGATGAATCAACAGTCAATTTATTTTGTCCATCATAAACACACCATTCGGGAGAAGGTTTATTAGTTGGAATTCCAATCCAAACTTCACGCTTAATAGTTCCCAAAACACAAGCAATCCAATAATCGGTATAATACACAGCAGTATGACGGTTATCCACAAACGACTGAGCGGGAGGTTGTTTCAATTCATCAACACATGATGATTTGTAATTCTCAAAATCAGAACTCATAGCATCAACATATGTTACGTTATAAGGAACGTGAAATTCAGTAACAATAGGCATATTAGTATCCTTGGAATTCAAATATGTCTCATTGATATGATCTCCAATTTCTCGGATATTATGTTTAATATAGTTATTCATTTTTTATTTTTTATTTTTTATTATACGTTTAAATCATACGGTAACACAATAAAATCGAGTTGTCAATAAAAATTTTTATTTATTATTCTATATACAGTTTCAGCAGTTCCCGATGGACCTGGATAATGAAATATACATGGAAATGATTGAGTATGTTGGTTGTATATGTAATTTTTTGAATAGATCAAGTCATAATTAGCGCTGCCGCCCATACCCTGATCCCACATTACTTGAAATATATTACAATTATAGTCTAATGTAATTTTCTTTTCATTACCATATCTTAAAAAATATGCTTGGTGAAAATATTGATCATTCTTTATATAAGGCATTTTAGAATGCCATTTTTTCGCTTGTCTGAATATTCTAACAATACTTCTTCGATCGCCTATGATTGCTCCGGAGTTAAGGTATTTATACTTCTTATCTTGACTTGGAAACATCCCAGCGATCTCAGGACGAGGAAAACAATTGGTTTCTGCGTTATAGACAACTTTATATCCCCGATCGAGATATATTTTAAATCGTTTACATATAGTTTCCAACTTATCATAAAACAACACATCTCTGCTATCTAAACATAAAGCATACTTTGCTTTACTTCTGCACAATAAAGTTATAAATAATTTTATTTTAGTGGAATTTCCTTTCCAATCAACACCGTTCCCAATCCAATTTATATTAACATCATTAACAAAAGCAGACTTACGCAATCGTTCATCATATTTACTGTTCTGTTGATTTTCAACCACAAATACCTCTAAATCAAGCATGATATAACTCCGAATTTTTATAATGTTCTACGTATTTTCTTGCTCTGCTTTCAAGAACAACTCTGGTAACCATACCTCTAGTTTCATAAATCCACATATGATCTTCTAAATAAGCTAAACATTTCTTCAACATAAGCGGATATTCAGTATTCATTTTAGCAGTAGTAATGAATACAAATATCTTGTTTTCATCAAAACATCGTTTGGCTATGTCATATAAACAATTATCATCCCATAAACCAGCATAAACTATTCTAGGTAATTGTAATATATAAGGGTCAAATTGCTTATTTCCATAACCCTCCCATTCAAAAAATTCATCTTCCCACATTGTTAAAAAATTTGTTTTTCGCTGTTTCATAACTTTCGTTAATCATAGCATTATAATATGTAACTTCAGGCAACAACTTGTCTTCATCGTGCAACTTAGAATATCGTTTGATAGCCTTTTCCTTCCAGTATGAAATTAAATTTTCATCCTCAAACATTGGTTTCAATTTTAAACTTTTTAATTTACATTTACCGCGAAGATATTGCAATGTTTGATCATAAAAACAACTGTAATATACTCCACGTTCAAAACCATGTTGATAGTCACCTGACTTTATCTTTAAATGTCTGAAAATCATGTCAATAACTCTTTGTTTGGCTCCCGTCACAGGACCACTCACTCCCTCTTTTTGAGTCATCTTTTTTTCATACTCTTCAGCATATTCCGTTTTTACATAATCATGCCACCACTCATAATATTTATCATCAGGTTTAAGTGCAATCTTACCAGCAGATGCTCCACACTTTTTCCACACAGGAACACCATTATAAAACGATTTTGTTCCATACAACGATGTAGTTGTCATTCCAACCAATTTATCCTTATATAAACGTTCCCACGTGTCTCTAACAACACTTGATACTACCATACAAGCAGCTAATTTACTTCCTAAAAAATTATATCCAAATGGTTGTGTTGACATGATACAAGAACCAATAGCAGAATTTTTTAGTAAACCGCCTAATTTAGCTTCTTTTTCCCATTGAATATAATTGTCTCTTACCGTAATACAAATTACATCACTTGATACAGAAGTAGCACCTAAATATTTTTCTGTAACTTTATCTCGTATAAGAAATCTTAGAAACCGTCCAGGAGTTTGATCAAAAGGCATTGTATGACAAAAAACACGTAACATCAACCAATCCAATGCAAGAGCATCATTGTCAGGTTCAACGAATACAATCTCAGGCTGCATTTGTTCCAACTCTTTGATGGTTTGCTCTTTATTATTTATATCGGTTGGTGTCCAGATTTTAGCCTTAGTGATATCAGATTGAGTAGCATGATTCAAGAAATTTTGAACCTCTAAGTATTTCTTCTTGAATGTAGCCTCAGTGACAGACATGGCTTTCATGGAATTTAAATTCTCAAGAATGCCTTCTTTCATTTCGTCATATTCGCTTAAGCCATCTGGCTCTTCAAAAAAATCATTAAACATAATGTGTATTATAACCTATTTTTATAGATTTGTCAATCTATTTCTTTTTTTCTTTTGATGATTGTTCAGCCTTCAATTTATCAGTTTTTATCTGTTCGGTGGCGTTCTTTATTAAAGAATACCATTCTTTCTTCATACGATCCAACATTGAAGCAGACACACTCCCATCAGTATATATGTTAATGATAGGTGTTCTACCTTGCGCTGACATCACACGTGCAATCGTTAGTATAGTTGACTGAGTTTCATTCTTTGACTTGCCAGTGAAATAGAATAAAAATGATCGTCTTCCTTTACTAGAAGTTGATGATAAATTTTTTAGGTCATTGGTGTTAGCCATTGAATATTTTTTATTATCGATAAAGACATAAAGATTATCATTTGATTTTGGATGTTCTTTAGTAGCAGGCATATACTACTAATTATCAAAAGAACCGCCTTTTTCTTCCATTTGTTTCTTGATTTTAGAAAATTGTTCAGCAGCTTCTTTGTCTCGGCCATTTGAAAATATCTTCATGGAAGTTACAATGCACGTGGATAATAATGTAATAATTACAAATAATATAGCAGAAGACGCTCCTATATTATTAGCAGTTATTTCAATCGGAAGACCTAATACGATTAAACTATAAAGAATAATCGTAGAAGATAACCCTAAACATAGAAATAATGATATAAATGAAGCAATCATACTTTTACAGTATTTTCGTTGATTAAATGTTTTACATCGGATACTTTTACGACTTCGACGATATAATCCTCAAACTCTTCATTTATCACAACGCCATTTTCTACAGACTCTTTTAAACACTCATCCAACCTGACAGTCTTACAAAATACCAATGTAGGTCTGCCCATAGAAGGCGTATTGTTTCCTATACAAGTAATTACATTATTTTCTAACGCTTTATTAATTCGATACCGCAATGTAATATTCTTAGCATCAGGATGTAACGATTGTATATCTTGAATGGTAAAACTATTAGTAGGCCATTCGATAATTAGTTTTTTTCTTTTTGTTTTATTTTTCATTTTTATACCTTTTTATTTACAGTGTGTTTTCAATTAATTTAACATATTCTTTAGCACATGTCGCTTCGTTATCATCAATTCCACGATATGAGTTTAATTTTTCATTTACAAATCTCAACATTGGATAATTGTTAACAGTTTCAGTATACAAATCCAAATCCAAAGAAGGTTCAAAAGATTGTTCTACTAAATACGGAGTAACAGAAAGATTATCTGAAATCATAATCATCTTTGAATGTAAACTTAATACATTCTTAAATTCCATAAAATTAACAAGATCGGTATACAGCTTATTGAAATACATAGAATCTTCTTTAAGTAAGTCAGACAATTTAACCATCTCAGAGATAACCATTTGATGGTTTGCATAAAATTCTTTATCGGATAATACCGTCGATAAATCTAATTTGCTGAAATATTTGAATATGGATGTATAAATAAAATGAATAAAACTTTTCCAATTTTTCAATTTTCCATATTTTTTAACATTAACTTTATTTAACCCATATAAAACGAAATCACCGGAAATTATTTTCTGTAATTTAAACTCTTCAATGATTCTTTCCATAACATGATATGAAATTCCTTTTCCAGACACAGAATTTATCATATCATTTCGATCCAACTCAATGTAAAAATAGGTTCCAGTATTAACATCATCAATCGATTGTTTTTTCCAATTTTGAGTTACTGAATAATCGCTGATATATTCTTTTAAAACTTTAATAGAAGGTATACGAGTTTTTGATTTATCTCGTTTTACCACCGGAGGTTTTTCAAGAGTTGAAGTATTGACCACATTATCACGTGAATATCCGAGAGATTGTAACAAAGCAGAATCATTGCGTCCGTCAAGAACATATACAATTTTTTCCTTATTATTTTCAATGAAAAATCTAATACGTGAAATTCCGCCAGTTTTTAGATCATCAATTACGAACATAACATTCTTGTTACAAGAAATATCATCCGCTGACTTTCTTCTAACCTTCTTAACAGAATCACATCTATATTGATTCGGAGATCCATAATGAAATCTAGTGTATGTTATATAATCTCTAACATTCAATAAACTACGGAAATTAAAAACATAAGAATTAATCTCCTGTGTTTTGTATTTGAATTTAAATTTATTAAAAATATTCCTCATTGAAGAATCAAACATAGATCCATTGTATAACTCATAATACAAGCAAATAGCTTCCCATTTAGAGTTACATTTCAAGAACTTTTCTCCAATTAACGATTCCAGTTCGCCAAATACAAGTAACAATTTAGATTTGACATTATTGATGGTATCACCGTCGAAATGTAATGATTCACGACTTGCAGCGACTTCTAACTCACCAATACCAAATGTCACATCAACTCCACAACGAATTAACGCGAAAATCTTCTTTTCATCTTCGTTACTTGAATATGAATTTAATTTCAATTTATCAGAAGAAATTGGATAAGCAATATTTCCCATGATAGCATGAGATTGTGAATTATATTCACCATCGATTAAAGCCCACCCATCGCCTGAATATGAATGTTTGACTTCTTTATATTCAAATGTATCGTTACCGCCTACAATTTTTGGGCGACTTAAAAATCTATTGTAAATTTCAGTAGCTTTTCGGTTAAATGTATAAATGTCATTTGACTTCACAGAAAACTTAATGAGCATGCCATTATCTTCAGTTGTATTTTCGGTTTCAATTGGAGTGTATGACGGAATTCCTTCTTTCAAAAAACATTCGGTATAGTGTCTTTTTCCGTTTTGAAAAGAATCCACCGAAAATTTATCAGTGTAACAAAATGGAGATTTACTTCCCAACCCCAAACAACCAACATAATCGTTGCTTTGTGTTTTGGTGCTTTCAAAATATGTTGTATAAATACGTTGAATTTCCTCTACGTTCATTCCAACCCCATAATCACGAACAGAGAAATATGGTTCAGTTTCGCTTGGCAAATGAACTTCAAACGGAACGTCTGTTTTACCAGCAGCCACATGACTGTCATAAGCGTTTGTTGCTAACTCTCTAATCGGAGGGGATATTTCACAAGTGTAAATTCCCTTTGACAAAATAGCAAAGGAACGAGACGTTGCCTTAATAGAAAACGTATTTTTAGAAGTTATTTCAGATTCATTGTATTTCATGATTAATATATTACATCACGAATTATAAAAAGTCAACACTTTTTTTAAAAAATGCACAAAAAAACCCGCTTTTTATAATTTAGCGGGTTTTCAATCAAAGGTTTATTTTATTTTTTTGATTTTTTAGAAGGTTTATATTCTTCGTCTTTGTCGTTTTTGGGATGAACTCCATATGTAGTTTTTTCCGCTTTGCGAGAATCTTTTGCAAGATCTTTTAATTTCGGAGTGTTAACCTTAGAATCTTTACCTTTTAGTTTATGACTGGTTTCATGCTTCTTAGGTTTGTCTTTCATTTTATCTGTTTTAGCAGACTGACGTTTTTTAGCTGAAGTTGTGTGTTTATCAGCATTTAAATTTTTAACATCGTGGTCTGCTTTAGCAGTTTTCTTGTGTTTTTCTTCACCGGCTCTTTTTATAGCACCCCAAACAGCATTTTCTATTTTATCAGCAAGTTCTTCTAATCCAATTCCTGGCAACAACTCTTCAAAAGCAACTTCTTCTAAGTCTTTTCCTTCAAATTCTTCTTGACGTTTTGTTTTTTTGACTTCTTCCATGTCACCAACGGTAGAATCACAATCACATTTGTCTTCTTTTTTCTTTTTGCCTTCAGCAATATTATTAGTTGATTTAGTTAATTTACCCTCATTGTATTCGCTTTCGTCGTAATCATCGTAATCACTTTCAGCTTGGTAATTACCTCCACAATTCCCACACTTAGGATAACCTGCTTCTTCCCACTCATAGTCAGATCCATAATAGTCCCCACACCGTCCACATTGCATGGTAACACTTTCTTGCAATTTCTGTTTCTTTTTAGCTTCCGCTAATGCGGTTGGTTTGTATTCGTAGTCACCGTCTTTTTCATAAGGACGCTTTCCTTTGTTGAAATTTTTAATATATGTTGGATCACCGTCGATTAAATCTTTCAACTCGTCTTTAATAAAATCACAAACTTCATCACAACCCAATCCTTTACGGAAAATTCTGTTAGCAGAATGAATGTATGCTCTCATGTCATAACAATTATCCATAGAATCCACAACAGGATATAACTGAACGTCAAATAGTTTACCGCCATTTCCATCATCTAATACGATACGTGAAAATGAATTATTGATTAACGCTCTATAGTTTTTGTCTAAAGATTGAATCGACTTGTTCATCTGTTCCAATTCACCAACCATACGACGATCGGTGTTGATTTGTTCAGACACAAGTTTACGAATGTGTTTGCGAATTGTATTTATTTTTTCGTTCATGACTATAAATATAAATGTATTTTATTTTAAACGTTTTCTCTGTTCCTCCAACGCTTTCATTTCTTGTGATTTTTGCATTAATTCTTTTGCTAAACGTTCAACCTCAGAAGCACCCCAACCAGCAGCTTTGGCGGCTGTCATAATAGCAGCAGAACTTAAAATGCCTGCTCCTTTTAAAGCAAGCTTTCCCATTCCTTTTCCAACATTCTTAAAACTTTTGCCTATGAATTTTCCAGTATCACCAACGAATCCCTCTTCTATGATACACTCTTTTATTATTTGTTTCAATTCTTGTTTTTTCATATTCCTTAAAAATCGTCTATAAAAAACTACTTTCCAGATAATTCAGCAATCTTATTGGCTAATGCTCTACCGTTAATACTTTTATTACCTCCATTGTCATCAATCAGTTGAGTTACTGCCTTCATATACAATTTCGGACCAACATATTGATCGGGAGCAATTCCTGTTTTATCAAGATATAACATTTTCATATCACTCAAATCCAAATCATGTTTTTTCATGACCGATATTAAATCATCGTCAGGAATTCCCATTAAGTTTACAGTTTTTCCTAATTCATATTGATTTGCATTTTTTGATAAAAATTCCATTTGTTTGTCAGATAGATCTTCTATGTTTTTACTCATAGCAATTGTTTTCACTTGATCTTCATCAATTCCATAATTATCTATCATTTTACCAGCTGCTAATAAATCACCATCAGAGCTTAATCCCATTTTTCCTTCAAGTTCAGGATATTTTTGTTTAACATCATCAACGGAAAAATCAGTTGTTTGTCCAAGATCGTCAGGACTAACCTCTGCTTTCGTCAACGCTTTTGCTAATTCCTCTGGGTCAACTCCTGTGTCATTTATAGAATCTGCAAACGACTGAATCAATTCTGGAGTCTGCCCTTTTAATCCCAAATGTTTAAAAACTTCCGTTTTTTGTTCTTTTGGAAGCTCACGTATATATCGGCTTAAATCATCCACCGACTCAATTTTAGCCAGCGAAGCTAATTCTAAATTAGATTTATATAATTCTTCAGAAGACATGGCTTCCCCAGCAGCCCCCGATCCCGCTTCTGTGGCCGCATCTTCAACATCACCACCGGAATCAGTAACACTCCCATCCATTCCAATTTCTCCTTTATTAGATGATTCAGCGCCATCAAGTAATTTATTTAACATATCAATTGCTTTTTCATTTCCAGCTTCAGCAGCCCGTCTAGCCTTTCCTTCAAGCCTTCTTCCTAAAAATTCACCTATCTTCTCAGAGTCAGCTTGTCCCGAAGCAATTTGCGTGAAATACATATTAAGTTTTTCCCTTGCCATATCAGCACTCATAGACGAATCTGTTCTTGACATTGAATATATCAATAATTTTTTGTCTTCATCCGATAAACTATTTAATACTCCAGAAGCATGGAATCCTTTTATTGTATTTCCGCCATTAGGAGAATCACTAACTTCAAAATCTTGATTGTCAATTGCATCTTGAATGCGACTTGCTATATTACTCTTCCACAATTCAACATCCCCACTTAATTCTCCCATCGCTTCAGATGCTGCCTCAGAACCAGCTTCAGCAGCCGCATCACCAGCACCACCCACAGAAACACCATCAAACAATCCACCGAAAAATTCTTTTATTTCACCACCAACAAATTTACCTACCAGAGCAGTAATAGCTGCTTTTCCAAATGCCTTAGCAGGAGGTTCACCAGCAAGTAAACCGAACATACCTCTCATACCAACACCAACAATTAATGGTGCCATTGGACCAGTAGCTCCAGCAGCAGTCATCAAAGCAACCAAACCACCAATTATGATAGTTCCCTTACTTTTATGTTTAAGTGCAAATTTAGAAAATTTAGATAACGCTTTGGTAGCTTCAGGATGTTTCGCTTTAAGCGAAGTAATCATTTTTTTGTATTTATCGTCAAATCCTTTGATTGGGCCAGACTTCTGATACAAAGCATCCATCTTAGCACCAAACTCTTTAATCACTTTCTGAATGATTGGCATTGACGCTTTCAATGCAGCTTTACTAACTCCACCAGCAGTATCAGACAACCTAGCCATTATGCTAGTGTCTTTTATCGTTATACCATGAGTTTCTTTTAAATTCTTTTCTACAAACGTATTTAATTTTTTAACAACTTTAGGATCAAATCCACCTTTAGCCAAATCAGCTAACATTTTAGCAGAATGTGTTCCAAGATTTTTCTTAAAAGTATCAATTCTATTGTTGATCATTGCCATTTTTTTAGCAGCAGCTGGATCAACAGCATCTTTACCAGATAAATTTTTTCCTAATTGTTTAGCACCAGCAATAGTTCCAGAAAACTGAGCTTTGGCTCTATCAAAGATTCCCTCATTGATTAATGTTTGATCTGAACTGAGTTCACGATGTAGTTCATCTAAATATGAACGAAATACATCAGCTGCTTCAAATATATCGGATTTTTCAGAAGTTGTTAATTGTTTGTAATGAGACTCCCCAAGTAAATCTCTCAAAACACGATCTTCGGTAATTAATGTTTTTAAATTTCTCATTACTTCTTTTTATCTTCTTGTTGTTTCAATTTAGTAAATGTTATATATATTTTTGAAATAGGTTCTACCAAATCAGGATCGATCTCTTGCATATTAGCAATAAATTCATTGAAGCTCTTAGACGGTTCTAATTTCAAAAGTTTAGTCATGTCATTTTGAAAATCAGAAAATTCTTTGGATATATTCCCAAAATGTTTTCCCACTATAGAAGAAGTGGCTACTTTCTCAGAGGATTTTTTATATCCTTGTTTAACGGTATCCTTGAACGATTGTCCCTTTTTACCTTTTCCTAATGCTTTGTCTTTAACAGCACCAGCCGCTCCTTTGACTCCGGCAACAGCACCTTTAGCCTTAGCTTTCATTCGGTCAAGCATACCCTCGACCATTTCATCCGTAGCAGATTCTCCCAACTGCCTACGAATTTCCTCTTTTAAAAGTTTTTTGATCTGTATATCAGTCATGCCTATAAATATAGGCACTAATCAAAAAATGGATTTTTTAACTCATTTTTAGATTCAACGAAATGTTCTGTAACGGGATAATTAAACATTTCTGGGTCAGTAGGGTATTTTTGAGTAGGGTGTTTCAAAGTTTTTAGAATTTTAGCCTTTTCCTTTTTATTGGTCAATATCCAAAAATATCTATGTTTGCCACTCTCCTGTTTACGCCAGAATGTATGACCAATAGCCTTCTTTAGTTTCTCTATGTTATGACTTCCAAACTTCTCAAAGGCAGTCCTAGAATGAATCCAATCATAAGGATCTTTGGTTACTGATATGGAAAAATTAGGCATCAAAGCAATCTGAGTTCCTTGATAGTAAGCATTAGTAGCTTTATAAATTCCACCCATATGTCCTTGTTCACTGTCAGAGTAACTGAGAATTACTTTGATGTGTGGTCTATGTTGTTTGATATATTTAAAACATTGTGCTATTACATAACTTTCGATATTCTTCCCATATCCATCAGCAATCCATAACCTAGTAAGTTCATATACTTCACCGAGCTTTACTTCAGATGAAAAAGAAGCGGCTGCACTTCGACCAACGGGATTCCCAAATACACATACCCCAATCAAATCAAGATTTTCATCTCCGTAATCAAAATGAGCATCTTGTTTGTCTGATTTATAAAATATACCCATAGGTAAACTACACATCGTCCACGCATGAGAATAATGGTTTTTTACAATAAGTTCTTTTGCAATTTTAGATGATATTTCTCTTATATATACCTTTGAAGTATCAACATATTCTTCATTTTCCATATGGAATATTATATATTATGCATTCTCTTTTGTCAACTTATTTTTTATAATATCGTCTATTATTTCATTAATCATCATCCTTCCACACTTAATATAAGTATGATCAAACTTATAGATACTCTTATCATATTTCAATATGGTATTGTTATTTTCCGATGTGTATAATACGGAAAATAAATCAGGATCTAAGTGCTTTAACATCACATTTAATTGTTCTCCCGGAAGATAGGGCATCTTTCGATCGATAACAACAATATCAGGACTATTATTATTATCTATTAAATGTTTTAGTGCAGAGTATGCTTTAACAGGATTTATAAATGTTGTTAATTTAATGTCAGTTCGTCGAGAACAAATTAACGTCATTAATTCTATCGTATTAGGATCATCGTCAATACACGTGACACTGAAAACTCTTTTGGAATCACTCATTCATCCCTTTGTTTCCCATTATTGTACATTTGTTCGTTGTAAGCATCAAGTTTAAGTGTAAGTTGATGAATCTCTTCTTTATATTTCACCGTCACAGCTTGATATGACAATATTTCGCTTTTTAATGCAGTGATAGATTTTCTATAACTGTCAATTTCCACTTGATATTCATCTATCTTATTCTCCAAACCTAATATATGTTCACGACTTTTATTTATTTCATCTCTAGCCTGCAATAAATCTTGTTTAGCAACAATAAGATCCCTCCTTATTTCTTCACGGAATTTCTCATTAGCATCAATTAAATTTTTAAAAGCATCATTATTGTTCTTTTTACGTACTCCAAAATAAGTCAAAACTCCGGTAAGAACCGCAGTTATAAACGACGAAATAATAGTCAAAAATTGAGGAGATATAGAATCAAACATATTTATATAAGATGTATTAATATATAAATATGTCTAATTTTAAAAAAAGTATAATTTATCCTAAATCCAAACCATCGGAAGAATCATCCTTCGTGTTGTTCCATATATCTTGAACTCTGCGCTTAGCAGCATTTTCACCATCCGACATTTTTGATTGTAACTTAGCGCTTTCAGGATCATTTCTATCATAGATGTTTATATTACCACATGAAGCATCAAAAAAACTGTTGAATGTACAACCGTCCGCACCAAATCTGTTTTTTATAACGTGTGCTCTTGCTGTATTTTGTAATTTATCCTCTGTCTTGCGAGATATACTCATTACGAAATCAGCGGTCATAATTTTTCTGAAACTATCTGATATACTACCGGCTTCAATAACATCCTCAGAAGCGGAACCGCGATTCGTTTGTGACGCTGTCCAACATGGAATTTGTAACTCTCCAGCAACCCCACGTAATTCTTCATAAATTCCTCCAGCTTCACTATATGAATTGCTGTTTCGTTCAGCAGCAACAGGTTTTAAAATGTCAGCATAATCCACGATCATCAAATCTACTTTTTCACCACTCAACATCTGAATACGTTCAATGTAATTTTTTAAAGATAACGCTGATACAGTTTTGATCGGAAAGTATTTTATTTTTAACCACGAATTTATATTTTTCAATTCTTGATATACTTGTTCTTTGTGACTTACGATGTTTTGAAAGTCAACTCCAGTAAAACAACAATCATATCGTCTACCAACATATTTTTGTTGAAGTTCCATTGTGAAGTGAACCACGTTTTTTCCTTGCTTTAACGCTTCAACTCCAACCTTGTTTAAACACCAAGAATTATGACTCAATATTCCATTTGAATAATAACAATGAACATCTTCTACACTAATATCATATAAAATTTCTTCTCTTCCTGTTATTTTCTTTATTACTTTAGTGTTGTCGCTTAATGTTTCAACTTTTTGACCAACTCGCAAATCTTTAACATATACCCAATCGCCATTTGATTTTATCCTATGGTTATCTGACGTTTTTAAAGTTTTGTTGTTTCCGAAGTAAGTAGTGACGGTTTTCTGACGCTCAGTTCTGAACATATTTGCTATACGTTTATAACCATATGGAGTCTTTACCCGTAAGTTTATTGGTGGCGCTTTTGAAGCATGTTCCTCATTAGGAATGCCAACCCCATCAAATATATCTTTTATTTTTACTTTTTTATTTACAGTTTTTACTATTATTTTCATATAAAAATTTAATTACTTTATTTTCTTCATTTTTACGATTATTTTTCCAATCATGTTCCCATATAACATATACAATATAACCAAGCGACTCTAATATATTAGTTCTATTTTTTTCACGTTCCCATCGTTCTCCAGCGGTAATGTTCAATATAGACTCATTTATAATGTCGTTTTCTAAATACTTAATCGGATTTGCATGCCACAAATCACCATTAACCTCAATTATTATATTATCTATTAATATATCCACTACATAATGTGAAATATCAACATGTCGTTTGACACCAGGAAACTTCCCATTAACAAAGTCAAATACAGAGTCTTCTAAAATAGAAGAACCATTGAAATCACCAAAATGAGAAGACCATTCGCTAGCACCAACTGAATTAATATGTTCTGTCATGGATTTTGATATTTTCATCTTTGATTCGTCTGTTCTAATTTTTCCTTTAAATTTCGACGATCGTTTTGTTAGTTCTTTTTGTAATTTAGAAACTTCCGTTTTTGATTCTTCTATAGAAAATCCCTTATTAACCCAATAATCGACGCAGAAACAACTTCTTGATTTATCAAATGAGTCAGTTGATTTTTTCGCGTTCTCAATCTGTATTTCAGAAATTTTACATTTTGCATCTTCCAATGAATATCCACGTTTAATCCAATAATTAACAGTGAATATACTTCCTCCGTTTTTGGCACGCTCGGATAATTTCTTTCTATTTTCCTCAGAAGAACACCATCGTTTATTAGACTTACTAAGCTTCAATTTAGTTTCATCGGATACCAATATTAATTTACAATCACCATACAATTCCTTATATTGTTTTCCAGTTATTTTATGAACTTTAGTCAAATGAGTTACTAAACTACGACGTTCTATTCCACAGATTTTACATTTTAATAATTCCATGTCAATATATATTATCAAACATAATTTTTATTGGTTTTATGTTTGGGAGTTAATTCTAATATTGTCAAGTTCCCATAAAACATTGTATATTCGCCAACCAACACACGAAGTAACGCCATCTACTATTCCAGATACATCATATTCTTTAAACGGATCAATCCACAATACATAAGGATTTCCGGTATTACCTTGTATCTCAATTCCAAGTTCTTCATACTGAAGGTCGATTTCGGTATTAGGGCCTATACATTTTCCCGCACCCGCACTAGCACAAAATACTCCTAACTCTCCAGGGCCCAATCCACCATCCATTAAATCATCAATGGCTTTCCAATTTGTCTTTACCGTATCACGAGCATCATCAACTAAACGTTCATCAATTTCGTTTAAATAGTCATGTCCATCATCACGTTCCATTCCAGCCTTTAAAGCTTCATCCACAACATGTTTGATTTGTTCATATTCACCACTTTGAAGCAAATCAGCACTTTCTATGATAGCACATTTTAATTTTTGATTTTTGCAAAATTCCAAAAATTGTTCTTTGATATAAACCAAATCAGAAGAAGTTGTTGAATTTGTGATCGCTCTTAACTGATTTACAATGCTTTCATATAACACCTTATTGTCGATGTCTTTCATCTTGTGCTTGAATACTTCAAGCGTTGGCAATTCAGTATATTGTTTGAAATATTCAATGATCTCATTCAAAATCCACTTATGTGCGGAATTTTCAAAGAAATCCAAATGAACAATATCCATCACTTGCGTAAGGAACTCTTTATCTGTGAATATACTGGCAATACATTTACTTTGAAATGAACTACCAAATTTTGTTAACGTGTCTCGCTCGTTGTTATTAGACATATATTTTTATTTCGTGTTTATTTTATATAGATATAGTACATACCATATATACTTGATTTCGTCAATTTATAATAAGTCGTGTTATGACTGTTTTGCGTAAAAATCGAGATTGTCAAATGTATCACGTAACCAAGTGTCGTGGCTTTTTATTACATTGAACAATTTATATTTTTTTAAAAGTTTTGTAAACTCATATACATTAGTAGGATCTACCTTATGGTTAATGATATTCTGAATTTTTAATTTTGAATGTGTGTTAAAATCAGCAGTTCCCAATTGCATCAAATCATAATTTCTATGTAATATGTTTACATTTTCATTTATGTTGTTATATGCTTTTAATTTACCATTTACATTATCTTGAGTATATCGAATCATTTCGTTTAACGTAAAGTCATCTTCTGTAGATAATTGTGGAAATAATTTTACCGCTGTTTTTTCTTTGATCCCTTTTATACCATCAATATTATCAGAAGAGTCACCAGCAAGTATTTTGTAATATATAAAATTCTTAGCAGTTATTCCAAATTCATCATATACCTCTTTAGGGCCAAATATTTTCTTTTTCGTTGGGCTATAAACCTTTATCTTCTTATTTACCAACTGATAAAAGTCTTTGTCGTTGCTCATTATAGTAATGTTTTCGGTTTTATCAGTATTGAAAACTTCGGTACAAAGAAACGCTATACTATCGTCAGCTTCAATATTGTCAATCGCCATCATACTAACCGGCAAATTTTGACACAACACCACAACTTTCTGCATTTGACGTAAAATACTCGTTTGTTCGTCAGAACCATCATCCAAATCCTCATACACACGATTCAACCGCAGTTTGCTTTTACGTTTGTTTTTGTAATTGCTATATATCGCTCGTCTTCGCTGACTTCCTCCTACACCATCAAATACTACGATACACCGTGTAGGTTGTAAAGTTCGTATAGCATACCCTAAACTCTTGAAAAAACCGTCTATGCCACCAATATGTTCACCATCAGCATTAATCGCTGGATTAGCACAATGACATCTTATGTAATTGTTATTACCGTCGATTATTAACACATCACTATTTATATTTCGTTCCGATCTTAGGTCTATATCAGAATCCAAATTCTCGAAAATTGAAAAAAGACGGCTCTTTTTATGTTTGTCTAATTTTTCCATATTTATCATTTTACGATATTTATAGCAAAAGTCAATAAAAAAGTTTAAAGATATGAAGATTTCCAATTTTATTTTAGAACAATGGTGTAAAAAGATTCCAAGAGGATTCCCCATCATCGAAAATGGTAAATTTAATAAGAATGATTTGAAATACTTAAAGGAATTTTTAAGTAAAGACAATCTCGATGCTATATCGCTTGCTGTGGAAACATTTAATAAAATGTCAACTGAAGAAAAAGAAGAATATTATGATATTGACAAGAAAACTAAAGGAATGGGAAAAGGAGAAACCGCTTTTATGGTATTATTAAAAAGGATATTGGGTAAAGATAATGTTAAATCAGGAGGAACAACTGATCCTGATATTATAATAAACGACAGTGAATATATTGATATTAAACGCCCAAATGAATCATCCGAAGTAATCACTATTCCGGGCGGAGCCCTCAATCTTGCTAATTTGAATTTTATCAATCAGATAAATGAATTGAAGAGAGCATTTAATAAACACGAAGATCCATTAAAATACGATTCTATTAAAAAAATCATAGCGAAGATTAATGCTACAAAAAAAGCAAAGACATCATTTGAAAACTGGTTAAAAACAAACACAAAAATTGAAATATCAAAAGGATTGTTTTCATTTATCCGTGAATTTTGTAAATTAATAGGGTCAACTGAGGAAGTTTCTAATGTAATAGATTATATTAAAATACGAAAAAATGGACGCACTCAAACATTTTCAGCTTCGGAAATTTCAATTGACAATGATAAATTAAAAGCAAAAATAGACGATGAATTAAAATTGGAAGGCAAGTTATTTTTGGATTTGAGAAAATTGGATGTTGTAAACGATCCAACTAAATTGAACGACGAGTATATTACGGAAGAATTATTCAGTGTTCTTAAATATCACGGTATTATTTTAATACGTAGTGATGACACTGCCGTTTTCATTGACATAGACAAATTCAAATCAAATTATAAGTTTGAAAGAAGGACTCTGGGAAGTTTTAAGTTCGTAAAAAAAGAGCGACCTTAAATGATCGCCCTTTTTTTCGTTAATCTTCTAAATCATCGTCGTCATCTTCAACGACTAATATATCATCACTAGCACATTCTTCTTGAAATGTATATTTCATTATATGAATGTCACATAAATGTTTATACAGTTCGTCACGAAGTTCTGTATCGGATTTCATCAAATCCGTGAACTTGTCTTTATGTAATAGAATTTCTTGACCATTTGTATCCGTATATGTATAAGGAGTTCTAGTCCCTTTTATGATTTTTTTATCTTTAAGCGTTTCTATCCAATCACCATAATTGTCAATGCCACGATTAAAAAATAGATTAAACGTATGATCTCGATCAGGAGGTCCCAGTCGGTTTTTTATCATCTTACATATAGTTTTAATGCCAATTACACGACCACCGTTTTTCTTAGGTTTATCCAAAATTTGACCAGCCTTAGATAATCTCAATCGTAAACTAGCATGAAATCCTAATGCCTTTCCGCCAGATGTTGTATATTTATCTCCGTATACAGCACCCAAGTTAAGACGTAACTGATTGGTGAAAATCAATGCTACACGTTGTCTAGCTATTAATTGAGTAATCTTACGAAGAGCCTTACTTATAATTATAGCTTTTTGAGTTGCAAATCCAGTTTGATCAAAATCAGACTCCTGTTCAGCTTTACAAGAAGCAGCGGCTACAGAATCCACAACAATAGTCACTAACTTATCTTTATTAGATAATCTAACTTTCTGAATTATAGTTTCCATGTGTTCAAATATTTCTTCAACGTGATCACATGAAATATATAATAATTTATCCAAGTCAACACCAATCGCTCTAACAAAATTATGATCTAATGATGATTCAGTATCAATAAACACAGCAATACCATCTTTTCTTTGTGTCTCAGCGAGAGCGTGCATAGATAATAATGTTTTACCGGAATGTTCTAATCCTGTAATTTCCGTAATCCGACCGACCGGATAACCAGCGTCAGGTCGATTACACATTATTAAATCTAATTGATCATTTCCACTGGGAACCCAGTCAACAATTTTTGTCGGATCATCAGGATTGTCATTTCCCATTACAAAAGCAACATTTCCACCCTCTTTGTTAGCTTTATTGATCATGCCAGCAATGTCGGCAATGATGGAGTCGGTATTTCCTTCGACTTCTACCTCAATCTTTTTAGTTGAGGTTGTTTTTTTAGCAGTTTTTTTAGCCATACATTTTATTTTTTAAGTTTATAAACAAAAAGGACAGAACCCCATTAACAGGGTTCTGTCCAAACAACGAATCAATCAACACGAAAACTATACATCAAATAGTTTATCAAAATCCGTTCCTACATTTGATGAAGCAGCTTTAGGAGCTTTACTTGATACCGCTGGAGCATCATCATCTTTTGAAGTTTCGGTTACTTTTTGTTCAACAACAACAACTTCATCATCAGTGTCTTCAACTTCACCAGCTTCAGGATTAATATGAGACTCAAGAGCATCCTTCAGTTCATCATAACTCTTTTCATCAAAGATGTCTTTAATAGAAGGTTGGTTTTTGATAGCATCAACTACATCAGAATCACCAACTACAGTTTTCTTTGGCTTAACACGAATTACAGTTTCAGGGAAATTCTTTCCGCTTTGTTCTTTTGGTATATATTCAACTGTAATATCATTACCTTCCTTCATATCAGTAATATCACCATAATCTTCATCAGAAATGAACCCAAGAAGTTCTTGATATACTTTCTTACCAAATCCCCAATATCTTACTCCTTCGCCTTCTTCACCACGAACAATTACAGGAGCGTAAATTCTCATTTTTGGAAAAAAGTCTTTAGCCAAATTATAATCATCAGAGTTTCCAGTTTGCTTTAATTTATTAGCAAACTCAAGAACTGGATCAGGACGACCATATGTTGCAGGCGATAACCAATTTTTTCCGTTTAGACCATAATGAAAACGTAATTCATTAAATGGGTTGTCTGGATTGTCTTTACAAGGAACAAGTCTAATGATTTGTTTACCTTCGTTTGGTTTCCAGAGATTGTTGTTCTTTTTATTCTTCCCAGAGATTTCTCCAAGTCGTTGTTTTAATGCGTTAATATCCATATATTTCCTATTTTTTATTTGTTATTTTTTAATTACACTTCCAGTATATACTATAAATCAACAAAGTCAATTTATAATAAGTCAATCAATTATTAATTTTTATTTCTTAATTTTCAATTAAACCATTTGAGCCGGTCGTATATATAAGTATCATTATACCACAACTTTTAATATAATCTACTTATAAAAAGTATTATTTTTTTATAATAAAATAATTGAACCGATTATGATTGACTTTCGTTTACATTTAATATAAATGTTTCGGTCATAGGTTTATGATCTTATATAATTTAGTGGATATTATATTAATTCCATCATCATTGGTTAATATGATATTATTATAATATTCATCCCAATCTAATTCATACCGCTCGTCTTTTTTACCACCTGTCTTTTCCATAACAAGTTCGTTTAAAGCATTTATTGTATATAATGTATTTGTGTGCTTCTTGCGGTGAACTGAAATTGTTTTTGGCAAAAAGTCAAAGTCATATCCCTCGACATTATAAGTTAAATACAAATAATGTGGATTCTCCGTGTTCTGAAGAATGTAAATTTTATCAAATAATATATCGTGGTTATTTGATACTTGGATTAACGTTGATTCATACTCCTTCTTATTACTGAATGTACATAACAACTGTGATCTCATTACTTGCCTTTTGGTTGTCCTCTTCGTTTGATGTAATCATCCATCCAAATAAGCATTTCATCTTTGTCTTCAGATTTATATGGATCTAATTGTCCACGTCGATCAGTAGCACCACGCAAACGATTGGTTTCATCATACCAATTACCACCTTTATCAAATTCCCATTTTTGTTTTAAAGCGAACAAAATAGAAGGATGTAAACTATCCCACTCTAATCCAGAACTAGCTTCACTTCCATCAAAATCATCAGCGGTCATTTTGCCATCAGAGGCTGCCTTTTGTTGATCCGCTTTCATTTTTGTCAACACATCGTAAATGTGATGTTTTTCTTCATCCGAAGTATCATCATCGTCACGAGCTTTTATCATCAGATTTTCAAACTCTTGGAATGTTATATCACCTGCGTCTTTAGCAGCCATAACTTCTTCCGGAGTTTCAAAGTCAGCAAACATACTTTCTTCTTCAGATTCTTCCTCGGGCGCATCTTCTGTGTCAGGATCTCCACTTTCACTATCATTTGAAGCACCTGTAGGATTGTTGTCGTGGTGAGTTCCACGTTCAATAGCAGCCTTTTTGGATTCAGCATCAGGGAACGTAACCAATATGCCATCGTCGTTATACGCTTGGCGTTCAGGATAATTTCCTTCGTTGGTCAACATGTTGTGTAACTCAGAAGCAAATTCCTCACTTACCATTTTAGTAGCATACTCTTTTAGAATTAAAAGATGTTCAGATCTCTCTATGTCAAATAAACCATTTTTTATTCGCTCATCAAGACAAATCTCATCCAATATATTAGATATAAACTTTTGTATTTCCATTGTAATAAATATAACCGTTAATTTAAATGTTTACATTGAACATTTCTTTATAATTATCACCGGCTTTAATTTTTACTGGAAATTTTTTGTTGTTCTCCATTGCATTCTTGATTTCATGTAAACAATCAACGCTATCGTCTTTATGAAAATCAATTAGAATACTATCGTATGTATAAAGTATAACTTTACTTTTCTTGTTTTTTAGTAAATTTAATATTCTGGATACGGTAGTTAAACCAACTTCAGTTTCATATGCTTGTAGAATATAATTACTAAGTTTACTTGGGTTTACATCATCACCAATATGATCCAACGTGATTTGCCTACTATATATCGGAGTTTCAACATACCCATTTTCCAAAAAGAAGCTCCAACGTTGTTCAATGTATTGCATCCACTTTTTAAAGTAAGGTATATACTTGTATTTAGGTTCGACGTTTCCATACAACTGGCGGAACGTGAGAGTCTTAGCATGAGCTAATTCCAACTCAGTTAAGTTATCTTTACTTAAATAATGTTTACCAAGATATTCATAGATGTTTGTGCCGAATTCTAAATCATAATTTACTAAATTAGAAATTAAATGAGGATGAAAAGCGGAAAAATCAAAATCAAACAATTTTCCATTCGTTCCAAATCTACTTACAAAACATTTTCTACTGTCATCTTTTTTATTTAAAGCAGCAAAATTTATTCCACCAAACTTATTCGATGGTCTTCCAGTAGATGTAAATAAATTATATTGTGATCTAATTAAGTTTCCGTCTAATAACTTTACAGAGTCTTCTTTGAATGACTTGATAAAGTCGCCTGGATTGACGCATATACCATTTTTCTCTATTTGGTATAATGTATCAGTCAAAATATTATTAGAATTGATATAAGCGTCTAATTTTAACTTATTATGTTCAGTTTTTAAAATTTCAAAAGCATTACTGTATAGTTTTTCAAATGTTTCATAGTGTTTATTGATCGGAACGATCCGATTCACTGTATTACATTTAGGAAACTGATACTTGTAAAATGTATGAACTGAAGTTGGATTAATGCTAAAATCTTTATTAATAGCATGCGCTAAAAACTTAACGTCAAGCAGGTCGCTGATATCAATATATTGCTTAAAGCTCTTTTTGTCTACGACAAAACGGCTTCTGGTTAAATTAAGAACTGGAATTATATCAGACAAATTTACATTAAACTGTGAATCTATATGATTAAAAATAACCGCAAAGGTTTCACGCTCTTGTATATCTAAAATAAATAATAAAGATAAACTATCGCAACAGGGATGTTTGTAGGTAGTCGTAGGAATGCAATACATAAACACATCCTTATTTTTCAAGGCGGTGCTTAATTCTTGTATTCCTAAACTGTCTTCAATATACCTCACGACAGCAAATATAATACACTTTTCAGTAAAAGTCAATCAAAAAAATTCTGTACAATGCTTTTTATAGTTGATATTGTACTTAATTTTTTATATAATGTACATTATGCTTATTTTATATATTTTGTACCTAATTGCTTTTATTAATTTAAATTGTACAAATTATATTTAATATTTTTTATTTATTAATTGGTACCAATATTGTACCATTAAATTGTACATTGTCAAGTTATAAAAACTATTTGTACCCTTTTTATATATTTTAATACCCTCGCCAGAACTCAAGAGGATTAACTAAAAAATTACGAATTTCAGGAACAATATTAGCAATTTCATCTATGCTTTCTGAATTATATTCGTATACTCCTTGATTTTGAATGACCTTTTCATTCATTATATTTCGATCAGGCCCTGTAATTTTCCATTCAACATCAAAACAATGATATAACGGTGAACGCTTTAAATCTCTGTAGTTTCTGTCGCTCACTTCAGTGATTTCCTTCGTGTTTATTTTCTGACAAAAAAATCGATACACAAAACCTTCAGTATAATCATCCTCCGTAATGGTCAATTTAAATGCTGATGGAAATTTGCTTTTCATCAATTTAGATAAAGATGTTATCGTTTTATTATAATCAGATACTACATCAGACATAATTTATACCTTCTTTTTTTCTAATACAGTTGGAAATGGTCTTAATCCAGCAGTAACTACTGTTGTCCATATATGATCCGATACTGAATGCTTTACGTTTTTTATTTGATATACTCCATTTTTTGAGTAAATATCAGGAATACCTTCCAATGAAAATACATTTAAAAATCTAAGACCGGAAATTCCAAGAAGTTCCAATTCAACTTCTACACCGGGAACCATGCCATTGTAAATTGCATTATTATTTGGACTTTTATCTAAATTAATGAGATTTTGCATTAATTTCTTATTTGGTTCTGCTAGTTTGAATATATTACCATCGCTTGATTTTATTGTAAAATAATCATTATCGAAGTTCTTTGCCAATATTTTATCAGGTTCTACTTTACTTTTTTTATTACCCTCCGTTTCATTTACTACCATGTCATTTAAATACTCATCGTAAACTTTAACGGTTTGACCTTTTATTTGAGAGAAAAACGTTGCTTCCTTTCTTGAATCTGTGGAACTAGAAGAATCCATTATAGTTTGAGTTGCCACTGAATCTGGCAGATTTATCCCAAACGTTAGATTTTTTAATATACTATTGGTGGCTAATGGATTAAATGTGTATGTTTCGTTTTTAAATCTAGTCGAATCTACAGCAAAATTATTATCTACAATTGTACAATCTAAATCAACTTCTCCGTTGGTTTTGCCTTTTATTTCAAAATCCCAAATGTCACATGCGGCACCAGACATTTTTTCTAAAATAGATTCAACGAAATCGACAATTCGTTTTGATGACTTTATTGTGTTTTTAATTATTTTTATATTAATATACAAATTCTCTAATTTTCCCCAGTATCCTCCAATGCCATATTTTATTTCATCTAATGAAAAATCGGTTAATTCTGGAAACTTACAATTACCCTTCAATGGAAAAAATTCAGTTATATCTATTCTATCTGTTGAAATTTTTGACGAACCAACCGCCAATTTCAAAGCGTCATTAGCTTCACGTAAAGAAGTTCCTTCTGAATTTGAAGTATCTGACGTTTTATTTAAATCAGCGTCAAAATTCAAAGATGGTGCTATTGAATTAGGAATTATCATAACCGAATGGTCGATTGATTTTAAATTTGGTGTTGCTGAAATATAACTTTTTGATATGTCAAATTTAAAACCGCTTATTACATCATCCCCGGTCTTTAATTCTGAATAATAGTTTATTATATCAATAAGCAATCCAAATGAAATGTATTTAGCATCGGCTTCTTTTGCGGATTGATTTCCCTCATCCTCTATTGTATATTTAGATGAAAAATAACGATCATCAATTTTTAATGGAATTTCATTTTTCCCAACCTTCTTAACAGCAGTATCTAATGGAGCAGGTAAAACTCCAAGATCATCTTTGTTGTTTTCTGCTATTTTATCTAAATTATCTTCTAAATATTTGGATAAATTTATAGAGAACTCAGAAGGGTCGGCTTTATTTTTACTATCAGGTTCTACAGATAATCCATATATAGCCTCGCCAACTTGCATAACTTCCAACGTTACATCAAATCCACCGTCTGATCTTAAATTATAATTATAATTGTTTATTCTACCAACCACGCAACTATAATTTCCTTTGGAATCCATTTGCGCTTTGTGGGTATTTTTATAATCAGTTAATCTTCCTAATACCCCTGTTCCTTCTTGACCCTTCTTTTTGACTTGACCACGAACATTCAACTTTAATAAACTAGAAGGATCAAAGTTATTCCATCCAAATTCAATAAAACATGTTATTCCGGGAACCAGAAAAAATGGAGTCATATAATCAAGTTGATATTTTGAAGATACTGAAAATTTAACAGATGCTTTTCTAAATTTACCACCATTACCACCCAACATTTCAGTTGATATCGATTGAAGTCCAGGAGGCGGTCTATGTAAATTAAATTCATCCGTTAACGTGTGTTCTTTTCCATCCTTTGTGTACCCAATTATACCTTGTTTAAACTCAGATCCGTTTGGTCTATAACCATATATAGCATCAAATCCGTCTTGAGTAAATAATTGAAAACCATTCTTTTCTGTTTGTTTGTCACCTGGAAACGTTACTTTAGCATTAGAAACCAATCTGGCCCATGCCATTTTTGGGCCTTTATATGAACTGCCATCGTAATTTAATACATCCGATGGGGAAGTGGATAATCCTATATTTTTTTGTCGAGTTTCTAATTCTTTTCTAACCCAATCTTCTATATGTGACAATCCATGAAATTCTCTTGAATCTTCTTTTGACATAACCTTTATTCTTTTTCAAAGTCAGATAATACTTGACTTATATTAACAGGTATACGTATTTGTATTCCTGGTTTTATGAAACGTGTTCCTTTTCCAATTTTATTTGCATTTGCAATTATCCACCAGTATGAAGGATTTCTATAATATTTATCGGCTAACCCATCCAATGTATCACCTTCTTGGGAATATATGTAAATATCATTTTCTGATACGGGGATACGAGGCATTAATCTTGTTGAAAAAACCTTCTTACCGTCAAAACGGTCTTTTGAATCTATATTATTATATCTAGCCATAATTTATATCCTATGGTGTAATTCCAGGCATTTTAAATCCAGCTCCAACTCCACCGGTTTTAACTTTTGGACTGGGATTTCTCGAAATTGATTTTTGAGCAATTTCCTTTGTCTTATTTGAAACATCTTCATCTAATTTAACAAGATCATTTTCAATTTTCTTATCATTTCTCTCTTGAACCGTTGGCAACACCTCTATATCAGGAGTTCTTGGTTTAGGTTGACCGTCTTCAAATTTCCATCTTACATTATCATTTTTGGCAATTTCTTCCTCTAATAATGTAACATTAATTGAAATGTCTGCCATCATTGGGAATTTATTTCCCACCCCCAATATTTCCCATGGCGACTCATCTGGTATACTCATACTAAAACTTTTAATTAAAGTAGGAACTTTGTTGTAAATGTCTCCAATTGTCAATCTAATGAAAGGAGGGATCATTACGCTAAACTCTTTGGATTCTCCAAACTTGAATTTATCCGTATTTGTTGGATAACACATTCCTTGTAATCTATCAATTCTATCCCACATTGGACCCATTTCATCTCTACTTGCAGCATATGCTCTGAATGAAAAACTCAAGTCTCTAGTTACCCCATTATAGGTATATACACGATCCGCACGACCTAAATATTTAGTTTCATTCCATTCTGGTGTTGTATTTTGACTTAATCCTTTTAATGTTGCTCTAAATATAAGATACTCTTTATTGATAATGTCGTGAAAGTAAAAAGGAATTATATCTTTTTTTGATAAATCGTCTATTTTTGTAGAATCTTCTGATAATATACGATTTATATTATACAAATCTTGTTTAGTTCTTGACGAGTCTGGAAATAATAATCTATCCTCACGTGAATATTCAGATACCTTATATGGATATTTGATTGAATTTCCTGTTTTATAATATCCAGTTTCTTTTGTAACTGAATTTAATTCTGTGAAGTTTTTTATCTCCGATGAATATTGATTATTAAATGTTGATTTTAACTCAGACACGTGGTTATTATCAACGATATTTTCATCTTGATATAATTTAGGATCTCCTGATTTTTTGTTTACAATTGACTGATTAAATTTGGTTTTTAAATTTCCAGAAGCGTCTCCATCGGTATCTCTTTCATCTCTACGAGTTTTGTCCGGAGCGTATTGGAATTCTACACTATCTTCCGATGATTTAGTCCAACGATGTATTATATTATCAGTTAATGTTCTCTGACTTCCTTTTCTTAGAATTGAAGCACCTGTTCCTATTATGTCTTTATTGACATCATTTGTGAGTAATAATGGGGCAAGTTCATCTTTTCTATAAGTGAAATTTCCAGTCTTATTGACTCCGCCAAAAGCAACACTTCCGAACTTACTCATTAATCCTTCTAATAAACCACCGCCTTTGTCGGTAAGTCTATCATCCCATATAGACGTAAAACGATTCAATCCCTTCTTAGCAGTCTCTTCACGTAATAATCCAGCACCATCACCTTTTACCATATCAGACAACGCCTGTATACCGACAGTTGATTTAGGAGCACCATCGCTTTTAGCCCCCATCCCAAACAGACTCATTATAGACCCTAATACACCACCATTCAAATGACGTTTTGGGTTTATAAACCCAGTAGCAGCTATATTAACGCTTAATGGGTTGTATGCTCTTGTTTCGTCAAACGGATTTTGCGCTTGTAGTAGAAATTGTTTAGCTAAAAATTTTAATCCGTGTCCGGATATTAACATCTTCCCTAATCTTTCTTCGTCTTGAAGCGTAGATCCAAATGGAATTCCTCTGTTATCATATCGTTTAGCAAACTTTTTAAAGTCAGAATCGTCTAATGAAGTCCACACATAAGGTTGTCTAAATCCAAAATTTGAAAACGGAACGTCTTGAGCGTATATAGATCCTTTTCCATACACATCACGTTCAGCTTCTTGAAATCTAGCTACATTGTCAAAATAATCACCTGGCAAAGTGCTTCTTGGATTCATATTTCCAGGCCCTTTTGGGGAATAAAAACTATTTCGGTTTTGGCGGAATATAGTAGTTGAATTACTATGTTTCCGAATAACCAATAAGGAATCTGGAGTTGTCGGTGTGTTTACTAATGCCATATCAATAAATATATGACATTGTAATTATTATCAGAAGTCGTATTTAGTATCTGATGCTATTTGTTCGGATATCTTTTTACCACTCATATTAACAGCAATATGGCCATTTGCCATCATTGTTATCAATTGACTTAACAACTCATTGTTTTTATCCAATTTTGCTTCCATTCCTGAGTTGTCGGCTTTCATAGAATTATTCAATTCAGCATTTGCCCTACTCAGATTAGCAATTTCTCGCATAGTTTCTCGGTCTTCGTCTTCTAAACTATCTAACTTATCCAAAGCCTTTATAGTGTCTTCTAATCCATCGCCAATCTCTCCAAATCCTTTCATAGCAATAGCAATATCCTTGACTCCTTTAGCAGCAGTTGTTAGTCCTGATGCTTTTTCGGATAATTTTATCATATTCTCGACTGGATTTCCACCTCCTGTGAAAAACCCAACTAAATTTGCAAATCCATTAACTGCAGTTGCTGCTGCCAACGCTGTCAAAGCTCCTCCAACAGCAGTTATACCAGCTGCTGCTGTCATTAAATCTCCTGCTGAACCGCCAAGTCTTACTAAATTATCCAACAAATCAACAACAGCGTCTTTCATTCCAACTACAATTTTCAAGAATGTATTTCCAGCGGTTTCTATTATTGATGGTAAAGCCTCAAATGCTGTTTTTACGATTTCTCCTAACGTTTCTATTATAGGAATCATTACCGTTCCCATACTTTCAACGCCTCGACCTAAAAATTCAATCCCCTTTCCAGCCATTAACAATGATGCTCCGAATGCTAACATCGCAGCAGCTGCAATTGCTACTCC